>Ga0247844_1000024_pt1 | contig 256991 bp, 240 predicted proteins | sample LaCtaG_FD_192421 | JGI IMG/M metagenome (GOLD analysis project Ga0247844, IMG submission 192421) | Freshwater microbial communities from meromictic Lake La Cruz, Castile-La Mancha, Spain - LaCruzMarch201714.5m_1 | ecosystem: Environmental > Aquatic > Freshwater > Lake | place: Spain... | reverse complement strand
CATCGCCCACAACCTCGCCACCGCCTTGCGCCTACGGGCACACAATATGGTTGCCGTCTGAACAGGCAACAGCCACAAATCATTTGCCCGTCCTGGCAAGCCAATGCGAGTTTGGTTCACAGGCTCATTCGCCGGGATCGTGAGGACGGAGGCGTGTTCTTGGGCTTCCGTTACTGCTGGTGCCTTCACGCGCTCGGCGGCTCCAGCCGTTACCGGCGCACCCGCGGTGAGCGCCATCATCAGCGCCGCGATGCCCCGTTGGAGGGTCTTTCGCATGGTCGTTACCCTTTTTCGACAAATTGCCATTTTGATCGACCTATTTAATTTGAGGACCGATTCGTGTGTTTTTTCGTTTGCTCAAATCAATACAAGTCGCAAACAGTGCCAACTCAGTTCACGCCATAAACCCGTGCTTTTGCGCCATACCGCAGCATCTTCACCGAATTGCCGCGTTCCTTGCCCAACGGGTCGTCAACCGTCGGGTTATTTCCATCGGCAACGAGATCGGCGAGGGGACGCAGTGTTAAGCTGATTTCACCCATCGAATTGGCGAGCGCCAAAAGCTCAGACTGGCGCGGCGTCAATTCCAGAGTTGCGGTCTGGGCGGATGCTTCGGTTTTCTTGCCGTCTTTGGTTTCGAGTTGCTGGCCGATGGCGAGCACACGAACGTTGCGGAACATCGTGTCGCTGACGTAGGTTTCGGACCGCTCTTTGGACTGCATGCGGCGGATCAAGATGACGTCGACGCGATCGTTGGGGAGGATCATGCGGCCAGCGGCTGTTTCCTCTTTAATCTTGGTCGAGATGGCACGCATGCCCTTCGGCAAAATCGCGGCCAAAACGCCGCCTTGGCCGGCCTTGATCAGCTTGACGGTGGTGATCGGTTCACCGGCCGTGATGGGCGAGCGGACGATCGAACCCGATAAATCCTGAAGAATTTTTTCGCCGTTGTTGGCGCGCGAAATGAAGGCCGGGGACAGAGCGTCGGCGGGCCAGGACTGCCAGCGGAAGTTCGACTGGGTGGCGAGCTGGCCGAGGCCGATGTCGGTGCGGGCGACGAGAACTTCGGTGGTGTTAACCTGCACCGTTTCGGGCCGCACTTCCTGTGCAGGTGGTGCCCGGAAAAATGTCAAAAGGCCGATGAACAAAAGTGCGCCGAAGGCCACCATTCCACCGATTAACTGGATTTGCCGTGTCTTCATGGCTTAAATGGTCCCCTTCAAAACAATTGGGTTTCCCCTATCTTGACGAGGATCATGCCGCAAAATCGTCAATGGGGCGTTAACGGCTGTTCTGATTTGAAACGATCTCCGACTACGGTCTTTTGGAGGGTCAGGCGGTCGTTGGGACGCCAAAAAATCCAGCACGGCTGCGCCGTACTGGATGTCGAGAGATTGGGATTGGTGCAAGGGGGTGAGTGAGGCCTGACATCAGCTGATGAGGGCCGAAAACCAGCGGGTTTCAGGGTAAATCCAGAGTGCGGCCGCGCCGATCGCCAATCCATAGGGGACGCCGTTATCTTTGCCATGCAGACGAACCAGCCAATGGGGGCCGCTGAACATCGTGGATGGCACGTAAAGGCGGAAGGCGAGAATAGTGCAGGAGAGAACGCCGCCGAGGATGCCGATCAGCAGCATGAACGTGTCGAGGCTTTCGAAGCCAAGCCAAAGCGCGGCAGCGGCCATGAGTTTTGCGTCGCCGCCGCCGAGCCAGCCGCGAACGAAAGCGAAGAAGCCGATTGCGAGGATTAAACCGCCAGCTGCGAGGTGCAGCCCGATGGTTTCCAGCGGAAGCCCGGAAAGGGGAGCCACCAACACGAAGCCGCCCGCAAGGGCCAAAGAGATCCGGTTTGGGATTGTCATTGTGAAAAGGTCGAATGCTGCTGCAAAAACCATACAAATGGGAAATACGAGCAGGAGTGGATATTCAAACATTGGCTATTTCCCCAGGATGGACGCGCGCACCCGTTTTCGTAGTCGTTTCGGGGGACGTCTTACTTGGCGACAAACCCCGCATTTACGTTCGTAAAGACGCCGTTCAGATTGGTACCGATGCTACTCGCGGCGGACACAATAACAGTGCTGATCAGCAAGGCGATTAAAGCGTATTCGATGGCGGTCGCACCATCTTCATCATTTAGAAACTTGACCCATTCGTGCTGCATCGCCGCCTCTTACTCAAAACACACACCGGGCAAACCAACCGAGCGCGGCACCGCCGCACCAGGCTCTGCTCAAATGAACATGCGGCAGACCCGTAGAGCTGCCGCGTGTTCTTGGGGCGACGTCAGATTACTTCGCGGTGGTGAGACCGGTGTTGACGTTGTCAAACACGCCGTTCAGCGAGGTGCCGACGGTGCGAAGGATCGTGATGATGGCGACTGCGATGAGCATGGCGATGAGGCCATATTCAATGGCGGTGGCGCCGGATTCGTCTTTAGCAAAACGCTTGATCGTGTTCATTGTACTCTCCAAAAACTCTGTGCGGATGACGCGGCCTGTCGCTGAAAATCCGCCTCGTCACCCGCTTGAACAGATCTGTGGAACTGCTCCGTATCGATGACGAGGCAGGAGATTACTTCGCGGTGGTGAGGCCCGTATTCACGTTCGTGAACACGCCGTTCAGCGACGTGCCGACGGTGCGGAGGATGGTGATGATGGCAACCGAGATGAGCATGGCGATCAGGCCATATTCGATGGCGGTGGCGCCGGATTCGTCTTTTGCAAAGCGAGCGATCGTGTTCATTGTAATCTCCAAAACCATGATTGTACTAACCAAGCCCACCGCAGGGCGAGTACCTCGTCACCACACCGCTAAGTTCTGCGAACCTGCTGGATGGTGGTGACGAGGCATCAAATTACTTCGCGGTGGTGAGGCCGGTGTTGACGTTGGTGAACACGCCGTTCAGCGAGGTGCCGACGGTGCGGAGAATGGTGATGATGGCGACCGAGATCAGCATGGCGATCAGGCCGTATTCGATGGCGGTGGCGCCGGATTCGTCTTTAGCAAAGCGAGCAATCGTGTTCATTGTAATCTCCAAAACTCTGTGTGTACTAGCCAGGTCCATCGCAGGGCCATCCGCCTCGTCGCTGGACTGAAATTGAAAATACCGGTCCCGGATTAAGGGGTGGTTAAAAGCAGCCGCAGTGCCTTCACCAAAGATGTTCAACCGACGCAAATGTCTGCAAAATTGAATTAGAATGCACCGACATTCAGATGTGCGACACCCTCAGAAAATCCAGTAAATTCAGGGGAAGCCGGTGTATCCGAGCGGTATTTTCGTAATTTGTGAACCACGTTCCAAAACCCGCTGATTTTATTGTCTTCCTGCAGATTGACTTCCAATAGAGATTAAGCGGATTAGCAGATAACTGACCGACTGCATCAGCCCAACGCGATATTTTGCGATTTGTTAACCAGAATAGGGTCAAATGGCGCCAAGAGTTTCGACCGGAGCCCCACAAATGCCGCGCTTTGCACCCTTTCATACTGCGATGTTTTCAACCGCAAACACGGGGCGCGTCGCCCTGTGCGCGTTTGCTGCTGCCACGCTAGCCGGGACGATTGCTGCACATGCCGAGGATCTCGTCGTGCGCTACGACCAGGCGCAATTGCTGCGACTGCCTAAGCCTATCAGCGAAGTGATTGTCGGCAACTCAAGCATTGCCGATGTCACGATCCAGGGCGCCAACATGCTCGTTATTACCGGGAAAACATTCGGCATCACCAACATTATCGCGTTGGATGCGGACCGCAATGTGATTCAGGATCAGCGCATTATGGTCGAGCGCGATTCGGCCGTGGTCAATCTTCACCGCGGCACGGGCCGGCAGACTTACAGCTGCACGCCGTATTGCCACCCCAACTTGACGATCGGCGACGACCAAACCTTCTTTAAGGGCGTCGAAGGCCAAAACACTTCCAAAGTCGGCTTCTCGGAAAAGAATACCGATTCCGACAAGGGCAGCCAGTAGACTTATAGAAACCGTCTGAGATTGCCTCATCACGGCAATCTCGGCGGCGTGTGTATTTATTCAGTCATTTATTTACTGATTATTAAGCAAGCCTCTATTCTGGCGTTTTCAATTAAGGTGTGGTTCTTCCAATTTTAAGGAACTGAGCATAGCGTCGTACACATCGTGTTGTGTATTGCGTGAGGTTTGGTCCGTGTTCATCTCCAGCTATCGTCAGAAATCCGCAAAGCGCGTGGCCCAATGTGGCCGTTCGTTCATCAAAGACAGCAAAGGTGCCGTCGCTGTCGAAATGGCTCTCGTCAGCATCCCATTCCTGACGATGATGTTTGGCATTCTCAACACCGGTTTGTATTTCTACGCGATCAATTGCGTCGATCGTGCGCTGGAAGATGCCGCACGCTATGTGCGAACCGGCGAAGCTCAGAAGGGTAGTTATCCTAGCGCGACCGGGCCCATGAATGTCGGCCAATTCCGCACTTTGGTCTGTCAAAAGGCGACCAGCTATATCGACTGCAGTAAAATGCACATCCGGATCATGTCGGGTAACGACTGGAGCGCTATTTCAGCATTCTCGTGCCCCACGGCTGGTGCTCTCAACACTGGCGCATTGGTTGCCAACGACCCTACGGCGCTTGCAACCAAGACTGGAACGCAGAATTCGGTCGTGCTGATCGTTGCCTGCTACCAATGGTCGATGGGCAAATACCTGCCGTTCGTTCGCTTCGACAGCCGCTTTGCGGACGGGTCGACGCTGATCCAATCCAGCACTGCTCTGAAAGTCGAACCCTACGTCGGTTCCTAGTGCGCTGTTGGTAACGCGCCGCTTTCGCTCGCTCCAATCTCAATCGTCCTTGTAATGGGTGTCCTCATGTTCATCTCGCGTTTCATGCCAAAGCCGCGCCGACGCGGATTTGCCTCTAACAGCCAGGGAACGGCTGCCATCGAGTTCGCTTTGATTGCGCCGGTTGCTCTCGTTCTTATGATCGGCGCAATCGAGTACAGTCGCGCGGTTGTGATGGCTCGCCGGTTTGATATCATTACGGCGACGCTGGGCGATCTGATCGCTCGCGACGACTACGAAGATGCGACGACGATGGCTGGCCTCAAGAGCGCGATGGAGACAATCTGGTCTCCGTATCCAAAGGAAAGTCTGGTGCTGCAAGTGGTGGCCGTGCGACAGGGCATGCCAACGGCTGGCAACGGACTGGCCAACAAGAACTATGTCTATTGGTCTGAGGATGTGAAAATCGATCCGGCCGCCGTTCCGGCCAATACCTATGCCGATTGCGCGCAGTATCCAGGTCTGCCGACCAACATGCTGAGCCCGGGCGGGAGCACGATCATCGTCAACAGCCAGTACACGTTCAAGACCATGCTAGGCTGGAAAGTGCCGGCGATGACTGGCAACACGATGAATTGGGTGCGGTCGTACAATTACTCGCCGCGCAACTTGTGTACGGCGTGGGGATCTGCCAATTGCTCGCAAAACTGCGAGTGATGGGCGGTTCACGCTCAACGTGCTATGAGCGACATTGACCCGCGAGATCAACGGGTTTGCAGTCGGCAACGCGACCGCCAGTTGCACGACTTTTGCGCAAATATTGATTGTCTCTTGCCTGCACGGAACGGGGCTTTGCCTTGCGCTTTTTGACGTAGTCATCCTATTGTGAGCCTGACTTATGCTCAAATTTATAATAGGAGGCGGGGACAACCCGCACAGTCCCGGATGGGCCGACGTTCCAGTCATACGCCAGAAGAATTGCGCGAACTTATTATTGACGCCGCCACAGACGTCATCGAACGCACGGGCCTTGCGGGGCTGTCAGCGCGCGAGATCGCACGCAGAATCGGCTATTCGGCGGGCACACTTTATAATGTGTTTGCCGACATCGACGACCTCGTGCTGACCATCGAACAGCGCTTGCTTGAAAAACTAGCGCTGAGGTTGAACGAGGTGCCCAAAACGACAGATGCCACGCAGCATCTCTGCGATTTGGCAGCGGCCTACCTAGCTTTCACGCAAGAACGGCCGAGGCTTTGGAACCTACTGTTTGAACACCACATGCCGCACGATTGGAAAGTTCCACCCAATTTCCAAGCCCGGATGGATGCGCTACTGGGCATTGTCGAGCAGGGCCTTGTGCCGATCACGGCCAACGCCGACCCTGCGCGGACGCAACGCGCGGCGCGGGTCCTTTGGGCAAGTGTTCACGGGATCACTTCGCTGGGGACCGCGGATAAGCTGACGAATGTCACGGCGGAGAACGCAGCCTTGCTGGTCGACGACGCCGTTCGGACGTATGTGCGCGGTCTGCAAGCGGAAATGGCTTCGGCGGCTTCGCTGCGCTGAGCCTTGAGCTGGGGTTGATTTAGCCTCTTGTGCTAGAGCGCTTTCCGATCCTACGGAATCGGAACGTCGCTCTAGGTCTTTGCTTTGTCGCATTTTCTTCGCCGAACCGGTGACCACTTCGGTCGGAAAATGCTCTAGCCGCACTTGAGCAAAGTGCTGCATCGCGATAAGGCTGGGGGGACGATTTGCCCGCCAATGCGGACGGGCTGTGCCATAACATGAGGCTTTCCCTTGGACCAATCCGATCCGTCGACCCAGACCGAGCGCGCCAGCGGTGCTGCGCCAAATTCTGCCCCGACCGCTGCGACCCGGCCAACGATCCGGACGTATTGCACGTTTGAAAAGCCGATCGCGGAACTGGAAAGCAAGGTCAGCGAGCTGAAAAACATCGCCCGCCAGGGTGGCGCGGTTTCGATCAACGAGGAAATCAAAAAGCTTGAGCAAAAAGCGAAAGGCGCGCTGATCGACACCTACGCCAAGCTGACGCCCTGGCAGAAGGCCGAAGTCGCCCGCCATCCCGAGAGGCCGCATTCGCTCGATGTGATCGGGTCGCTGGTCGAGGACTTTACACAGCTTTCTGGCGACCGCTATTTTGCGGAAGATGCGGCGATCATCGGCGGAATCGGGCGGTTTCGCGGGCGTTCGGTCATGGTCATCGGCCATGAGAAGGGCTCGGACACGGAAAGCCGTATCAAGCACAATTTCGGGATGGCGATGCCCGACGGGTATCGCAAGGCCGTGCGACTGATGGAAATGGCCGATAAGTTCAATCTGCCCGTCATCACGCTCGTCGACACGGCGGGGGCCTATCCGGGGATCGCTGCCGAAGAACGCGGACAAGCCGAAGCCATCGCGCGCTCGACCGATTGCTGTTTGATGCTCGGCGTGCCGATCGTATCGGTTATTCTGGGCGAGGGCGGATCGGGTGGGGCGATCGCTATTGCGACGGCCAACCGTATCATCATGCTTGAACATGCGATCTATTCGGTCATCTCTCCGGAAGGGGCAGCGTCGATCATCTGGCGCGATTCCACCAAGCGGGAAGAAGCTGCTACCGCAATGAAGATCACAGCGCAGGATCTCATTACGATCGGGGTGATCGATGAAATCGTGAAGGAGCCGGTCGGTGGCGCGCACCGCGATCATGCGAGCGTCATCCGGTCGATCGGGGATGCAGTTGCACATGCGCTCGCCGAATTCGACGGCAAGGACGCTGGCGAAATCAAGAAGCACCGGCACGACCGGTTTTTAGCCATCGGGCGGACGCTGTAGGCGCGCCATCGCATGGCTGCTGCGGCGTGCTGCCTAAGGGTGGCCGCATTCGTCGGCATGATAGGGATGACTGGATGACCGAATAGTAGGCATCGATTCGCGCGCAGGGGATTTGCGGTTAAGCGGATGTTAACGGAACCTATCGGATGGTGATGCCTCGTCAAAACTGGGTCTTGAGGGTTGTGCGTATGACGTTGCCCAGAGGGGTGCTGCCCGCCGGGTTCAAGCGCTCGGCCAGAGCCGGTAGCGCTATCTGCTTGGCTGTGGCTGCGGCCATCGCAATGACTGGCTGCGCGAACGTGCCTGTCATCCCATCGCCAGCGGACATGCCGATCTCCAAGGATGCGATGATGCTCCTTGGCAAAAAAGGCATGACCCCCGAAGCGCCGATCCATATCCGGATTTTCAAGGAAGAATCCGAACTTGAAGTCTGGAAGCAGAAGCCTGATGGGCGTTTCTACCATTTTAAGTCGTACCCGATCTGCAACTGGTCAGGCGGGCTTGGCCCCAAGATCAAGCAAGGCGACAAGCAAGCGCCGGAAGGGTTCTATTCGGTCTCCAACGAACAACTCAACCCGCGTTCCAGCTTTCATCTGGCCTTCAACCTTGGTTTTCCCAACGCTTTCGACCGATCCATGAACCGGACCGGCGATTTCGTGATGATCCACGGCCAGTGCCGGTCGGCTGGGTGCTATGCCATGACGGACGCGCTGATCGAGGAAATCTATGCCCTGGGTCGCGATTCCATCAAGTCCGGACAGAAGTCGATTGCGGTGCATGCGTTTCCGTTCCGCATGACCGAGAGCAACATGGCGCGGCACGGCACTAGCCCCTGGGTGCCGTTCTGGAAAATCCTCAAAGAGGGGTACGATCATTTCGAGACGACGCGCGTGCCAGCCGATGTTGCCGTGTGCGAACGAAAGTATGTCGTCAACGTGAAGCTGCCTCAGTACCGGCTCGATCCCGAGCGGGTCTGCCCTCAGATGGAGCGGCCAGCGGTGACGCCTTTCGTGCCAAAGCCCGGCGAACAGGTTGCTAACGAGCGGATCGTCAGCCCAGGCCCGAGGGCGCGTATGTTTGCTGGCAACGGGCTCGCTACCGGCGTGCTTGCGCCGTATTCATCGGTGAGCGGCAACGGGATTGGGGTCAGCACGATGAGCGGGCTTGGATTTCAGCCGAAGTGATCCGACGATTTGTCTCGACCGTGCGTTAGTGTTCGTGGCCCTGGCGGAAGTGAAACCATGAGCGCGCCTTCGCAGTCTAAAAAGCGCCGCCGCTGGCCGATGGGCCGGATCGTCGTGATGTTGCTTGTGGCGGGGGTCTTGGCGACAGGTGCCGTGCTGACCCTGTTTCCCCCGACGGTCCTGTTTGGCGATCCAGAGATGCGGGCTATCAACCGGACACGGGCTGCCAACCTTGCGCGGGCAGCTTTGCATCTGCGGCTCGATGGAACGCCCGACCTGGAAGCACTCGATGCGCGGCTCGCGGCCCACGGGCTGGTCCTTGGCGCGCCGGTTTTAGTGCGGATCTTTAAGCGTGAGTTTGAGTTAGAGTTGTGGATGGCGCGAGACGGGCGCTTCCTCAAGTTTGCGACGTATCCGATCTGCCGCTGGTCGGGCAAACTTGGTCCGAAGTTTGCGACCGGCGACCGTCAAGCACCAGAAGGCTTTTATACGGTTGCCAGTCATCAGATGAACCCGAACAGCCGGTGGCACCGGTCGTTCAATGTCGGTTTTCCTAACGCATTCGATGCAGCGCACGGACGCACGGGCTCGGCGCTGATGGTGCATGGCGGGTGTGGGTCGGTTGGCTGTTTTGCCATGACCAATGCGGTGATCGACGAAATCTGGAAAATCACCATGGCGGCCTTTGCGAGCGGCAAGCAGAAGCGGTTTCAAGTCCAAGTGTATCCGTTCCGGTTGAGCGAGGAGAGCCTGGCACATCGCGCGACCAGTCCGCATATCGCCTTCTGGCGGCAACTTAAGGTTGGGTCGGATGCGTTTGAGTTGCACTGGTTGCCACCTGTCGCCAGCGTGTGTGCTGGCGAGTACCGGTTCAAAGCGGGGCGCAGCCTCGATGCGACGCCGGTGGGGGCGGCAAATTGTACACAGCGCGATGCCGACACGCTCGGAGGACAGAAAAAAATCCCTCTGACGACGGCACTGAAGCTGCTATAGGGCACCTATGAAAAATCGAGGCAAACCAACGGCCGAGCGGGGAGAATCGCACCTGATGAGATTGTCGACGTCCTATCGGTCGACACGGTCTTGCCGCGGCATGTTCGCAGACGGCGGACGTTTTTCTCATTTCGGACTCGATCGCATCAGACTTGGTCATACTGGTTTGGCGGTTTTGGCAGGGTTATTCATCGCGGCAAGTGCGCCCGCAAGTGCTGTGACAATCGAGCTCAAAGACGTTGCGAGCGACCGCGTCGAACGACAACGCGCGGCGGCGGAAGGCAATTTGCCGCTGGCAGGGACGCCTGACCTCGCGCGTCTGAGCGAACGCCTTGCTGAGAAAGGCGTCAAAATGGGTGCGCCCATTTTGTTGCGCGCTTTCAAGTCGGAATCGGAATTCGAAGTTTGGATTCGAAAAGACGACGGGGCATATGTCCTGTTTGCGACCTATCCGGTCTGCCACTGGTCAGGCACGCTGGGGCCTAAGCTCCGCGAGGGCGACAAGCAGACGCCGGAAGGTTTCTATACGGTCACGCGTCGGCAGATGCATCACGTCGGGCGCTGGCCGCGGTCGTTGAACCTCGGCTTTCCTAACGTGTTCGATCAGGCGCAGGCGCGCAATGGTTCGCACATTCTTGTGCACGGCGGGTGTTCGTCGGTTGGCTGTTTTGCGATGACGAATGCCGTCATTGAAGAGATTTATGGTTTCGCAGAGCGGGCGATCGCCGGCGGGCAGACTCACGTACCGGTGCATGTGTTCCCATTCCGGCTGACGGAAGCAAACCTCCAGCAGCAGAAAGACAGCCCCTGGTATTCGTTCTGGACCAATCTCAAAGAGGGCTATGACTTCGTCGAAACGACGAAACGTGCGCCAAGAATCAGCGTTTGCGACGCGCGGTACAGGTTTCGAGACCCGGCTCCCGAGGAGGGAGCCGATCCAGGCCCTTTAGCACCATGCGGCGCAACGCTCGCCGCGCTGGAAGCCCTGGAGCGATTGTCGCCAGCTGCCCAAGCCCTACTGTCACAGCAAATGAACCCGCAAGTCCTGACGCCGCGGTCACTAGTGGCCGATCGTCATCTCTATCTGAACCGGCGGAACTCAAACGCGTCAAACCCGTCGACTCCGGCGCGCGGAGGGCTGCTACCCGCAGCGCTGCAGGACCAGCGGCCGGGACGGATTTACCGTCCGCCATGTTCGATGGAACGCGCTAGCTGCCGTCTGTTTGTTGCCAATCAACAGCGGGCGGCAGAGCGGCGCGGGGTTGCGCGCAGACGCCTGCAGCATGCGGCACGTTGAGCGCCTGTCCGCGCACCTTGAGTGCACACTGTAGCGTTCGTTATAAATCCCAATTATGAACCATCGCCAGTAACGCATTCTGGGACTTGCCCTTAGGGTCCGGCCGACTTTGATGGAATCAAAGACGGACGCTAGAGTATTGTTTCGTCGTGCTACTTTTTAGACATCCGGTTCCCACCCCCGCCTGTGCGGGGGCATGCTTTTCCGGAAGCCCACCAGGGCGCGGTATCGTGCGCCTCAATTCGATCCAATCCTACAAGAAGCGAACTCATGGACCATCAGAAGATCACCGAACAGCGGAAGAAGATTTTTGAGAACCTCGAGGCTTGGGGCGAACAGGCGATCTTTGCCAGCCGCTGGCTACTCGCGCCTATCTACCTTGGTCTAGCCGCCTCGCTGGTGGTGCTGCTGTTCATTTTCATGAAAGAGCTGTTTCACCTCTTTACGCACATGACCCATTCCAACGAGATCGACGTGATCTTGGGGCTTCTTGCTCTGGTCGATATGGCGCTGACCGGTTCGCTTCTGATCATTGTCATCTTTTCGGGATACGAAAATTTTGTCTCCAAGATCGACCATTCCGGGCATTCCGACTGGCCCGACTGGATGGGGACGATTGATTTCACGGCGCTGAAGCTCAAGCTCCTGTCCTCTATCGTTGCGATTTCGGCGATCCAACTGCTCAAGGAATTCATGAGCTTGAAAACGATTACAGAGGGCGACGAGCGCAAGTTGTATTGGCTCGTGGTGATTCACCTCGTGTTCGTATCGTCGAGTGTTCTGCTCGCGCTGTCGGACTGGATTTCGGGCATGTCGCACACGGAACATGCCAAGTCGAACGGCGGCGGCTCGGACGAGACCGAAACCAATGCCAAGCCGGTATCGGCTCCGATCACGGCGGGGAAGCCTGTCGTCAAGCCAAAACACTGAGCGAATAGCGGCGCGCGATGACTTACGATGACTTCAATGCGTTTTGCCGGGCACTTGCGGCCACGACTTATGTCCAGCAATGGGGCGGGTCGCACGTGTGGAAGGTCGGCGGGAAGGTGTTTGCTGTCGGTGGCTGGGCCGACGAGCGGCCAGCATTCACCTTCAAGGTCAGCGCGTTGTCGTTTGAGATCTTGCGCGAGCAGCCGGGGCTACGGCCGGCCCCCTATTTGGCATCGCGGGGCCTGACGTGGATTCAATCGTTTGGGCCGCAAGGACTGACTGACGATGACCTGCGCGACTACTTGCGGCAATCGCATGGGCTGATTGCAGCGGGGCTTTCAAAACGAAAGCGGGCTGAATTGGGGATTGACGGTTGAGGTTTGACGTTTGACGTTTACGGCGCATCTCGCGCCTTGGTTGCGCAGGCCGCTATGCTGACGCGAAGATTGCGCGGATTCGCGAGCCCAGCTGGCCAAACCTACGCCAGGGCTGCAAAAACTTTTGCCGATTGGCTGATGTTGGTCAGTCTTTGGTCTGGGCGATCCGCTCGATGCGCTGCTGCATCGCGGCGAGTTGAGCTTTCAATTCGCCGATTTCGTCGCGGGGAAAGTCGCTTTTCACGGTCGAGACAGGCGGCGTTACAGGGATTGTACGCACCTGCGGCAGTGGCTGGGTATATCCGGGCTGGCCGGGAGCGGGGCCAACGACGGAGGGCTTTTTGGCCTCCGTTGTGGTTGCTGCACCAATCGGGCCGGGCGAGGCGACCCACATAGTCAGGGCTTGTTCGAACAGCTCCATGTTCTTGCGGACCTGGTCCTGGTACACGTCGAACGCGGCCGTCGGGCTGCCAAAAGCGCCAGCGAACTGTGCGCGGAATTTGGTCTGTTCCTTGGCGAGGCTTTCGAGGCTGAACTGGAGGTAGCCGGGCACCATTTTGGCCATGCTATCGTCGTAAAACCTGATGAGCTGGCGCAGGAACGGGATCGGCAACATCGATTGGCCGTCGCCCCGGCTTTCCTGCTCGACAATGATCTGCGTTAGTACGCCATGGGTGAGGTCGTCGCCGGTTTTGGCGTCATAAACGACAAAGTCCCGGTCGCCGCGGACCATCGTCGCCAGATCTTCGAGCGTCACGTACGAACTGGTTTCAGTGTTGTACAGACGGCGGTTGGCGTACTTTTTGATTACGACCGTCTCGCGCTTCTCGATTTGAGGTTCGGCTTTGTGGAGCATGAGATCGGTCCGGCGTTGGCTACAATGTGACTTATGCGACAGCGTAACACACGCGATCCCCATGGGACCAGTGTTTTTCGCAACGCGATATCTTCATGGTGCAACCTGATTATGCAAGAAGATCAAACGGCGGGCAGCCGTATGCACCATACTGACTACGACGTACCTTATTGACGCAGGCATTGGAGCGTTTAAGGCTTGTCAGATCATTTCAGTCTGCCAGGAGAAAATAACCGATGAGTGAAGATACGACGATTGTCATTGCAAGCGCTGCACGCACACCCGTCGGTTCGTTTGGTGGCGCCCTCAGCTCGCTGCCCGCGCACGAACTTGGCAAGATTGCAATCGTGGCCGCTCTAGAACGCGCTGGCGTTGCAGCGGCGGACGTCAACGAAGTCATCATGGGGCAGGTCCTCACCGCGAACACAGGACAAAACCCGGCCCGTCAGGCCTCGGTCGCGGCGGGTATTCCCGTCGACAGCCCAGCTTGGGGCATGAACCAGTTGTGCGGCTCTGGTCTGCGCGCGATCGCGCTCGGTGCCCAGCAGATCGCAGATGGCTCGGCCACGATCGTTGTAGCGGGTGGTCAGGAAAACATGACGCTTGCGCCGCACGTCGCACACCTGCGCGACGGCACGAAGATGGGTGAAATCAAGTTTGCCGACACCATGCTGCGCGATGGCCTGATGGACGCATTCCAGAACTACCACATGGGCACGACGGCAGAAAACGTTGCCCGCCAGTGGCAAATTACGCGCGAAGAGCAGGACACGTTCGCCGCTGCCTCGCAGAACAAGGCCGAAGCTGCTCAAAAGGCTGGCAAATTCAAGGATGAAATCACCCCCGTCACCGTCAAAACCCGCAAGGGAGACGTCGTCGTGACCGAAGATGAGTTCATCAAGGCGGGCGTCACGGCCGAGGGTCTGTCGAAGCTGCGCCCTGCTTTCGACAAGGCTGGAACCGTGACGGCTGGTAACGCATCGGGCATCAACGATGGCGCTGCCGCCCTCGTGCTGATGACCGCTGCCGAGGCCAAGAAGCGCGGCATCAAGCCTTTGGCACGTATCGTGTCGTGGGCCAGCGTCGGCGTCGACCCTTCCATCATGGGCACGGGTCCGATCCCGGCCTCGAAGAAGGCGCTCGAAAAGGCCGGTTGGTCGGCGAACGATCTCGATCTGGTCGAGGCCAACGAGGCATTCGCGGCTCAGGCGTGCGCCGTGAACAAGGGACTTGGCTGGGACACCAGCAAGGTCAACGTCAACGGCGGCGCGATCTCCATCGGCCATCCGATCGGTGCATCGGGCGCACGCGTCCTCACCACGCTGCTATACGAAATGGGCCGCCGCGACGCCAAGAAGGGCCTTGCCACGCTGTGCATCGGCGGCGGCATGGGCATCGCTATGTGCGTTCAGCGCGATTGACGGTATTGGGCGGGCGCTCATGATGACGCGCCTGCCCATCCTTCGCCGCTAAACCCGGCGCAAGTTTCGACGATGCGGGCGGTCCGATCGCTACCTTTTATGGGGTGCGGACCGTTAGATTTGAGCGTTCAAACGATTTTCATCTGCAGCCCGTCAATGTCGCGTAATGAGCGGCCATCGGCGGGGGAACCAACAAGATCAATAATGCCCGGCAAAGACGGGTTTGTGGGAGGCACGATATGACACGAGTTGCAATCGTTACGGGTGGTACGCGCGGGATCGGCGAATCGATCTCGAAGGCTCTGAAGGCCCAGGGGTACCGCGTCGCTGCGAGCTATGCTGGTAACGACGCTGCTGCACAGCAGTTCCAGGCCGCGACCGGTATTCCCGTTTATAAGTGGGATGTTTCCAGTTTCGAGCAGTGCGCTGCGGGGATTGCCCAGGTCGAAAAGGATCTCGGCCCAGTCGATGTTCTGGTCAATAACGCCGGCATCACCAAAGATGCGATGTTCCACAAGATGACGCTGGAGCAGTGGAATGGGGTGATCAACACCAACCTCAACTCGCTGTTCAACATGACCCGTCCCGTGTGGGAAGGCATGCGCGCACGCAAGTTCGGCCGCATCATCTGCGTGTCGTCCATCAACGGCCAGAAGGGTCAGATGGGTCAAGTCAACTATTCGGCTGCCAAGTCGGGCGACCTCGGGTTCGTCAAGGCGCTGGCTCAGGAAGGCGCACGCGCTGGCATCACCGTCAACTCCATCACGCCGGGCTATATCGCCACCGAAATGGTGAAGGCGATCGATCCAGCCGTGATCGAGAAGTCGATCCTTCCCTACATCCCGGTCGGTCGCCTCGGCCAGCCTGAGGAAATCGCGCGCTGCGTGGTGTTCTTGGCCTCCGACGATGCAGGCTTCATCACGGGTTCAACGATCAGCGCCAACGGCGGCCAGTATATGATCTAACCGTAGTTCGATCAGTGGATTTGAGAGCGCCCGGTGGGATGACCTGCCGGGCGCTTTTTTGTGGCACGAGGTTGGTTCATTACGCGACGTTATGGAGGCTCTGCCTCCAAACCTCCGCCAAGGGCCTGAGGCCCTTGGATCCCCTAGATTATTCAGAACGCAATACGCCCGGAGGATTGACCTCCGGGCGTATTGTTGTCGGGTGCAGGGTGGCTAAATCAACCGCGCATACGGGACCGTATGATGCGGGGGAATTCTTCGCCGGGCTGGCCTAACTGATCGGTTGCCTGGTTCGGCTCCATCGACCACCAACGATCTGGCGACGCACCGGTCACGGGACCGGCTTGCGCGGCAGGCATTGGCGCTGGAGGCGCTGCCTGCTGGGTGATCGCGGCCTGTTGTGGGGCAGGAGCCTGGACCGGCGGGGGCTGAGTGCCGGCAAACCAATGTTCGATCAGGTCCAGTTCATCAGCGGAGAGCTGAAGCCCGTGAGTGCGGCAACGCGCGACGACGAAGTTGCGGAAGCGGCCAGCAAACAGATTTGCCGATGCACCCTGCTCGAACCAAGGGTCGGTTTCGCTGACGACCTCAAGAATGAAGCGCACGTCGTCGCGACGGACGTCGACACCCAGCGACTTGGCACCTGCGGCGATGTTGTCGAGTGTCGGCGCGCCAGTCAGGCCGCGAGTGCTGATTTCCTGGGCCATGACTTCAAACAGGGCGCGGTATTCCGGCGGAGACAACGGTGGGGCTTGGCACGCATCATAGATGCGGGCAACGGCCTGCTGGATCGCGATTGCCGACGGACCGCGCTGAGCGGGAATCTGAGCTTGAGCTGGAGCCTGTGGGGGGGCTGGAGCGCGTTGTGGCTGAGGCGTGAGTTGCGCGGCGATCGGCTGGGCTGCGACCGGGACCGGCGCTGCGACTGGCTCGGCTTGCGCCGCGACCGGGGCTTGTGGTGCGGCTTGCTGCGTGCGCTGAGACATCGGAGGCGTGCGATCCAAGCGCTGAATGTCAGGCCTTACAGCTTCCGGGCGTACAGCTTCCGAGCGAACGGGTTCTTGTCGCACAGGTTCTTGTCGCACGGCTTCTGGCTGGCGCTGTTCGACGCGCGCTTCAAGGCGGGGCGCGTCGGCTGGCAACATGCGGGCGACTTCGAAAACCACGAAGGGGGCTTGATCGGAGATGCGCAGGCCTTCGGGAAGGTAGGTCGTCAGCAGGTCGCGGAAACCGCCGGTGCCGCCCCAGTTGGAGCCTGCCGTCTTCTCATGGCCGAGTTGGCGCACGGCGCGATCAGCCAAGGCTTCGAGCGGTACGGGCTGGCCCGACTGGCGCACGATGGTTGCAATTTCAGCGACGATTTCGCGGCGGAGCGTGCTCATGTCCAGCTTTGGGGCTGCCAACGCGGGCTGTTCACCATCGGCGGTGAGCAGCGGATCGGCGATCTTTCCGTCGAGCAAGAGCTGGAGGAGGGTTGCTTCGCGCACTTCGCCGTCGCTGATGGCAGTGTAGGGCGAAACGGTGTGTTCGTTGGAGAAGATGATGGTGCGGCGAGCATGTGCGCGCAGGCGATGGATGAGCGGGGTGAAATCCGCATCGCCCGACAAGATGATGAACTCGTCGAAATATGTGTCGTGGGTGAGCATGTCACGGATGTCCATGACCATGCGGATGTCGGCGGAGTTCTTCAACTGGGCGGTCAGCGGCGGACAGTCGATGGTCTCGCTGCCAGCGCGCAGGAAATGATTGCGCACGAACGGGAAGGAATTCATGTCGGTCGAGTTGTCATGGCTGTTGCGGCGCGGCACCGAGTTGCCATAGCAGCGGTTCATGACGATCCGGCGCGGGCCTGCGTCGCCGTAACTGTTTGTCGGCGTAATCAAGCGCCCGGTTTCGAGCTCCTTGATCCACAACGCTGCGTCTTTCGAGAACCGCTTGGCGGCGTCCTCATTCTTGCGCTTCAGCGACAAGTAGATGTTGTCGTAATCGACAAAGATCGCGCTCAACGCCGGTTTGGTCGCGTCCCGCTGCATGAATAAATCCCCGTTGGTCTAAACCCTTGATTCGTGCCCACTCTTTCCGAGTCGCCATGGTGCGGCAAGCGGGGTCGCGCCACCGCTGCCGAAAAATCGGAAACGACCTGTGCATATCAAGGGCTTAAGAAGCGCGCCCGGCCCTAGCACCAGCCAATTGGGTGCTTGATTGTTGCTGGAACGCATCATCTGGAGTCGCGATCACGGGGGGCTTGGCGAGAAATCAGGGGCTGCGATCTCAAAGCCATCGAAGGTGAAACCCGGTGCGACGGTGCAACCAACCAGCGTCCAGGCGCCGCGCGAACGGGCTTGCTGCCAGTGATTCATGGGGACCACGGCTTGGGGGCGTTCGCCTTGGTCAAGTGCGGGTCCGAGGGTTTGAGCGGTGCAGGTTTGCGCGTTGGCAGCAATATAGAGTTCAAGCGGGCTGCCGGCATACCAATGCCAGGTCTCAACGGCATCGACGCGGTGCCACCGGCTCGTGACGCCCTCGGGCAGCAGGAAATATATGCAAGTCGAGGCCGCGCGACCATCGACGGTCGCTTGATCGCGGAACGTCTCGCGGTAGAAGCCGCCTTCGGGATGGGGGGCGAGGTTAAGCAGGCGGACGATGTCTTCTGCGCTCATGTGCGATGTCATGGCAGCCTTCAGGCCCGGTTCTTGCTGTCGCGGATTTCGCCGAACACTTTCCATGCTGGAACGCCTGTGAGGCCGAGACTGTGGCGGATCGAGGCGTTATCGGCGCGCAGGAACGGGTTGGTCGCCAGTTCGTCGCCAAGGCGGGATGGGACCAGCCCTTCACCGCCTGCGGCGGTCTTTGCGCGCTGCTGCAGGGCCTGGTTATCGGGCTCGATGCCGAGGGCGAAGCGGGCGCTGGCAGCGGTATAATTGTGGCCGCAATAGATCATCGTGTCTTCGGGTAGGGCTGCGAGTTTTTGCAGCGACTTCCACATCATGGGGTAATCGCCTTCCACGACGCGACCACAGCCCATGGTGAACAGGGTGTCGCCAACGAAGGCGAGCTTGGCGTCGCGCTCGACGTAGGCGATGTGTCCGAGGGTATGTCCGGGTGTTTCGAGCACCGAGAACGTATGGCGGCCGATGGCCACTTCATCGCCTTCGCGCAGGCTGCGATCGAGGCCGGGGATTTTGTGGGATTCAGCGGCTGGGCCGACGATTTCGCAGCCATAGGCGCGTTTGAGGTCGAGATTGCCTGCGGTGTGGTCGCCGTGATGATGTGTTATCAACAGATGCGTCAGCTTCCATCCCTTGGCGTCGAGTTCGCGCCTGATCGTGGCTGCGTCGGGCGCGTCGATGCTCACGGTGATACCGGTGTCGGGATCGTGGAGCAGAACGCAATAGTTGTCCTGGCCGGCAATGAATTGATGGATTTGCAAATGCGACATCGACTGTCTCCGGGTGATCACGCGGGTTCAAATAGCAAATCGCGGCGCGCGCTTCACTATTAACTGTATATCCGCCCTGTGCGTTCATTTGGCTGTAAAAGGTTTTCGTGGTGCGCTTTGCAACGCATCATGCTGGCATCTTGCAAGCGGGACGTGACGGTTTAGATTCAGGTACGCTCATCGCGAGCATTAACCGCTGCGGAGTTGCATGCATACGGACGTGACGGATCTGCGGGATTTCTACCAAACGCCGCTTGGGCTCGTCGCCCGTCGGCTGTTGGCACAGAAGATCCGTGCCAAGTGGCCAAGGCCCGCTGGCGAGGTCGTGATGGGGTTCGGGTTTGCGACGCCGTTCCTGGGCTCGTTTCGCGGGGAAGCGGCCCGCATTTGCGCGCTGATGCCCGAGGGACAAGGCGCGCTGGTTTGGCCGTCGGCTGATCGGAACATGTCTGTGCTGGTCGAGGAGCAATACCTGCCGCTGCCAGACAACTGCGTGGACCGGATGTTGGTGGTGCACGGGCTCGAAGTGGCCGAGAAGCCAGCGGGCTTGCTGCGCGAGATGTGGCGCGTGCTCAAGCCCGCCGGGCGAATGCTGATCATTGCGCCGAACCGGTCGGGGGTATGGGCGCGGACCGACCGGACGCCGTTCGGTCAGGGGCGGCCCTATTCGCGCGGGCAACTCGATCAGCTGCTGCGCGAGGCGATGTTTACGCCGCTCGATTGGGACAGCGCGCTGTATTTGCCGCCGATCCACCGGGCGCTGCTGGTGCGGTCTGCTCCCACGATCGAGCGGATCGGGGCCAGCATCGGACGGCGGTTCGCCGGGGTTATTCTGGCGGAGGCGACGAAAGAACTGATCACGCCTATCGGCACCAGGGCGCCAGCGCGAGCAATGCGGAAACTGGTGCCTATCCAGGGCGCGCTCGCGCCGCAGGGGTCGCGGCGCGCTCGCACATAAACGGGGCTTGCGCGTGCCGCATGCAGGCTTTCGCCCTCACCCAATTAGGAAAATGGCTTTCCCCAAATCCATTGATTGTTTGTCATTGAAGTGAAGAGCGTCAGCGCTTTTTGAAGGGGGCCATGCCGAGGCGGGCGAGTTCGTCGGCGCGTTCGTTTTCGGGTTGGCCGGCGTGGCCTTTGACCCATTGCCACGTGACGTCGTGGCGCGCGCGGGCTGTGTCCAGGCGCTGCCATAGCTCGGCGTTTTTGACGGGCTTTTTGTCGGCGGTGCGCCAGCCGTTTTTCTTCCAGCCGTGAATCCAGCTCATGATGCCGTTTTTCACGTAGTTGCTGTCGGTGAACAGCGTGACGTTGCAGCGTTGCTTCAGGGCTTCCAGAGATTGGATGGCTGCCATCAACTCCATACGGTTGTTGGTCGTCTCGGCTTCCCCGCCCTGCATTTCCTTACGGACGGCACCCATGGTAAGGATGGCACCCCAGCCGCCGGGGCCGGGATTTCCCGAGCACGCGCCATCGGTATAAATCACCACCGCCTTGGGGGGCGAGGGTGGAGGCAATTCATCGCCAGCCATCAGGTTGCGTCTCCACCGTAATCGGCAATCGAGCCCGCCTGCTGGTGGAACTTGAGCCGTGCCACGTAGTCCATCGGATCGTGCGGCGTGACCAGGGCACCGGGCGCGCGGTGCAGCCAGTCATGCGAGCGGGTCAGAAGGAAGCGCAGGCAGGCGGCGCGGGCAAGGGTGGGAATTGAGGCGCGCTCGGCGGTAGTCAACATGCGGACCTCATCATACGCGCGCAGCAGTGCGCGGCCTTTTGCGAGGTCGAAGGTATGGTCAGCGTTGAAGCACCACGCGTTGAGGCAGATAGCGATGTCGTAGGCGAGCGCATCGTTGCAGGCGAAATAGAAGTCGATCAGGCCGGACAGGCGGCCATCGGAAAAAAAGACGTTGTCGGGGAACAAGTCGGCGTGGATGACGCCCTGGGCCAAGCCCTGCGGGAAGCCTGCGGCGTGGATCGCCAGTTCGCCTTCAATGAGGGCTGCAAGGCCCGGCATGATCTCATCGGTGCGGGCTGCGAACTTGGCATAGAGCGGTGGCCAGCCTTTGGGGCCTAAGGCGTTAGCGCGATACATGCCGAAGTCGGCGCTGGCGAGGTGGAGGTGGGCGAGCGCGTGGCCCAGATGGGCGCAATGCTCAGTCTTGGGTCGCTTGACGGAGATGCCATCAAGGAAGGTGATGAGGGCAGCGCGGCGGCCGTTGAGTTCGCCCAGTGCGCTACCGGTTTTGTCTGCGACGGGGACAGGGCAGGGTACGCCGCGCTTGGCCAGATGCTGCTTGAGCTTCAAGAAATACGGCAGGTCGGCCTCGTTGACGCGCTTTTCGTAGAGCGTGAGAATGAACCGGTCGCGGTCGGTGCGGACGAGGTAATTGGTGTTTTCGACGCCTTCGGCGATGCCTTTGTAGAAAGATAACGCGCCGCAATCGTAGCGGGCGAGAAAGGCTATCAGATCTTCGTCGGTCACTTCGGTGTAGACTGCCATAGTGCTGCGCTCAACCTGCTACGCCGGGTCCGCCGCCGCTGGGACGGACGACGTCGCGCAGTTCACGCGGGATGTTGAAGGCAATGTTTTCTTCAGCGGTGGTCACGATGTCGATGGTCACTGCATAACGTGCGCGCATGGCGTCGACGACTTCGTTGACCAATTGCTCCGGGGCCGATGCACCGGCGGATATGCCGAGCGACGACAGGGTGCCGAGTTCATTCCAGGGAATGTCGGCTGCGCGCTGAACGAGGAACGACTTTTTGCACCCATTGCGTTCGGCGACTTCCACGAGGCGAAGCGAATTCGAGGAGTTAGGCGCGCCGACGACGAGCAGCGCGTCGATCTGGCCAGCGATGGCCTTCACCGAGACTTGGCGGTTGGTGGTCGCGTAGCAGATGTCCTCCTTGGCGGGGCCAGCGATCTTGGGGAAGCGCGACTTCAGGATCGCGACGATATCGGCGGTGTCGTCGACGGACAGCGTGGTCTGGGTGACGTATGCGAGGCGATCGGGATCGGTTGGGACGAAGGTGGATGCCTCGTCTGCGGTTTCGATCAGATGGATTGCGCCTGCGGGGAGCTGCCCCAGCGTGCCGACGACCTCCGGGTGGCCTTTGTGGCCGATGAGCAGGATCGCGTGGCCTTGCTCATAATGGCGAGCGGCCTCGTTATGGACTTTGAATACCAGCGGACAGGTGGCATCGAGGACGAACATGTTCCTCAATCGGGCAGCGGCCGGGACCGACTTGGCAACACCGTGCGCTGAAAAGATCACCGGCTGTCCGGTATCGGGGATCTCGTCCAATTCTTCCACAAAAACGGCACCTTTTGCCCGCAAACTCTCCACAACGAATCGATTATGAACGATTTCGTGTCGCACGTAGACGGGCGGGCCGTACTTGATCAGGGCCAACTCGACGATCTGTATGGCCCGGTCAACGCCCGCGCAGAACCCGCGTGGAGCGGCCAGAACGATACGGAGGGGCGGGAGATGCGCCTGCGCAGCCAGCGTTTGGGCTGGCGCTGGAATGGGTGATGTGTTGGGCTGTGGCGAAGACGTCATCGATCAACCGTTTTTGGACTTCAAAGATGCGTTCGCCGTTGTGGAACTAGGCGACGACATGCAACAGGTGATACAGATTGATGGGGATGTCGACTAGAGGCCTTGGTACTCGCATCGCGCGATGTACCTGTTCCTTCAGCATGAAGACTGGGGAATCGAGGGAGCTTGTGAGCCTTGTGAGCGATACCAGAGGTAAAATGGGGCGCGGATTAGCGAAGTCTGGAATGGCGGGCGCTAAGCTCAGCTTGGCCGCGTCAGTGGCCATTGGAGCGGTGATGCTCGGCGGATGCGGCATGTCCTCGCTGACGTCGGGACTGGGCGGAAGCATGTTTGGCGGGTCGTCATCGGCTTCCAAGAGCGACGTCAAGACCGTGTCCGAAGACCAGCTTTTGTCGGCTGCCAAGTCGGGCGACGGATCGGCACCAGCTGCCATCACGGCCGAAGCCGGGGGGTGCCCGCGGTTGATCGTGGGGCAGCGTGACAACAACCTCACCATTTACGAAGCCGGTCGTATCGGCGATGGACTGGCTATTTTGCATCGCGGCGAAATCACCAAGACCGGGCGCGAATGTCAGGTGGAGCCGGGCAAAGTCGTCGTGCGCTACGGGTTTGCGGGACGCGTGCTGCTGGGGCCGAAAGGCAAGACCGGCAACATTAAGCTGCCGATCACCGTCACCGTCACGGATGCCAAGCGCGAGAAAATCGCAACCGACACGGTGAAGGTCGACGTCGACATCGCTGTGGATAAGCCGATTGGATATTTTTCGGCGGTCAAGGCGATCACAATCGCGATCCCCGAAGGATCGCGGCCGGGCGAATTCGAGATCCTGGTCGGATTCGATCGCGCGGTTCCCGGCGCTGGTTGAGGCGGGACCTCGATTCGCGCTCGTTTGTTGACACAGACGGGCGCATCGCTGACAAGTTGAACCTTCAGTCAGGAAACGTCGCCCAAGGCCCAAAGCGGTGTCATGGGCCGCCAGCGTGCGCGCGGCATTATCAAGAGGCAGCACTTCCCCATGACCACTTTGCCGAGGGACCCCAAGACTGCACTTGAGTCCCGTTACGCCCGCCGCGCCGATGGCATGAAAGCATCCGAAATCCGCGAACTGCTCAAGGTGCTGGACAAGCCCGGGATCATCTCGTTTGGCGGCGGCATTCCCGACCCCGTGTTGTTTCCAGCGGAAGAAGCAAAGGCTGCCTATTCGGCCATCCTGTCCGACCCTGCCAGCATGAAGGCTGGGTTGCAGTATTCGGTGAGCGAAGGCTATCAGCCGCTGCGCGAATGGATCGCTACCTACATGGCGACGCTGGGCGTGCCCTGCACCCCCGACAACATCGCAGTCACATCGGGTTCGCAGCAGGCACTGGAGTTTTTAGGAAAGCTGTTTCTGACGGAGGGCGATACAGCCCTTGTCGAAGCGCCGACCTATCTAGGTGCGTTGCAGGCCTTTTCGGCTTATGAGCCGCGTTATGACACGCTGACGCCGGAAAACGGCAACCGGACGCCACAGTCCTATGTGGAGGCTGCGTCGCAAAATGGCGGGTCGGTGAAGTTCCTGTACGTGGTGCCTGATTTTGCCAACCCGACCGGCAAGACGCTGACGAAGGCCGCGCGCGAGGGTCTGCTTTCGCTTTCCGATGCGCTCGATGCGCCGATCCTGGAAGACACCGCCTACAGTGCGTTGCGGTTTGCGGGCGAGCCTGTCGCGCCGATTCAAGCGCTCGATGTGGCGCGGCATGGTGGGGACATCAATAAGTCTCGTGTGATCTATTGCGGAACGTTCTCGAAGACACTGACGCCAGGGCTGCGGATCGGCTGGATTTGCGCGTCGGAAGCGCTGGTGCGGCGGGTCGTGTTGATCAAGCAGGCGTCGGATCTCAATACGTCGAATATCAACCAGATGGTGATGCACCGGCTGGCGTCGGAAACGTTCGACCGGCAGGTCGGACAGGCGCGCACCCTGTATCAGGGACGCCGGACAGCAATGCTTGCGGCACTCGAAGCGCATATGCCGCCGGGGGTGACGTGGACGACGCCTGAGGGCGGGCTGTTCGTATGGCTGACGTTGCCAGCCCATTGCAACGGCAAGGCTTTGCTCAAGCGGGCGGTCGAAGAGTTCAACGTCGCGTTCGTACCCGGATCGGCGTTTTTTGCCGATGGGCAGGGGCAGAACACGATCCGGCTCAGCTATTCGCTGCCCAACGAAGAGATGATCGCCGAAGGTGTGCGGCGGCTCGGGCAATTGCTGGAAGAGTAAGCTTGCGGCGTGCCGGGACAGTTGGCCTCAGTGGCCATCCGTCGTCGGGGCGGCGAGATCGAGATAGCGCAGGCGTTTGATTTCGCGGCGCGCGTCGGAGACGGCGTCGATGATCACGCCACACACGAGCGTCAGCGCCGAGAGCTGGGCGATGGCTGCGGCCAGCATGGCGGTCGGGAAGCGCGGCACGAGGCCGGTTGCCAAGTAGGTTTCAATGACCGGGGCGCCGATGATCAGCGAGCATACCGCGAGGAAGCCTGCGATCGCGCCGTAGTAGTGGAGCGGCGCCACCATCCGGTACATGCCCAGCAGCATCCACAGGATGCGCAGGCCATCGCGGTAGGTGTTGAGCTTGGATACCGAGTTTTCCGGGCGCTTGCCGTAGGGCAGCGGGATTTCGGCGGTGCGGAGTTTCAGGTCCAGTGCGTGGACGGTCAGCTCGCTCTCGATCTCGAAACCAGCAGACGACGCCGGGAACGATTTCACGAAGCGGCGCGAAAACACGCGGTAGCCGGAGAAAATGTCGGTGAAGTGTGAGGCAAACAGCGTCGTTGTGATGGTGTTGAACAGCCGGTTGCCGAAGCGGTGGCCGGGGCGGTAGGCGGCCTGCGCGGTTTCCACGCGTGCGCCAACGACCATGTCGAGTTGACCGTCGATCAGACGGTTGACGAGGCTTGGGGCCGCCGTCGGATCGTAGGTCATATCGCCGTCGGCCATCACGTAGACGTCGGCGTCGATGTCGGCGAACATGCGACGGACGACGTTGCCCTTACCTTGGTAGGGCTCGCGGCGGACGATGGCACCTGCCTCTGTCGCGCGCTCGATGGTCTTGTCCGTCGAGTTGTTGTCGTAGACGTAAATGGTGGCCTGCGGGAGCGCGTCTTTGAACGCTGAAACCGTGCCGGCGATGGCTGCTTCCTCGTTGTAGCAGGGCAGCAGCACGGCGATGCGCGGACCGGTCGCGCGAAATTCCTGGAGGCGGGCTTCGAGGCCTGCGAGGCTGGCGGCGACGGGGTTGTGGCGGGGCAGAATTTGAGCTGGTTCAGCCACGGGCAGGTCTCCAGAGGACAATCACGCTTCACGTCTGAGGATGCGACGGCGCGATGCGTGCGACCCTCAAGACGCTGCGCATCGGCGTTAGGCCTGGATGGCGTTGCTGGAAGAACCAGGGATTTGCCCTCTGAACGTCCCGCGCGCGCACATCCCCCACGCTCTGGACGCGGAGGATCGCATCTATTCCCAAAGATTTGGTTAGCGACCGCTTAGGATCAGCCGCGCCAGTGGAGGGCCGCGATAAGAGTGAAGAGGCGACGGGCGGTCGCGAAGTCGAGGGTGATCTTGCCCGAGAGGCGCTCCATCAGCAGCCGACTGCCGTCGTCGTGGAGGCTGCGGCGGTTCTGGTCGATGGCCTGAATGCGGGCTGGCGGGGCAGACCGGATGGCTTCGTAATAGCTGTCACAGACCAGAAAGTAGTCGCGGATAATCCGTTTGAAAGGGCTGAGCGACAGGGCATGGACGACGAGGTCTGGTGTTGCGTCGTTGCTGACATTCATCATCAGCTTGTCGTCGAGCACCGACAACGCGAGCTTGTAGGGGCCATCGTCGCGGCCATCGAGGGCGAACACGTTGCCGTCCAGAATGTCGAAAATCGCCACTTCGCGCTCATGCTCGATGTGGTGACTGCCATGCTGGATGGATTTCTGATCGAGCGTGATCGCCGTCAGGCGGGTCTTGGACTCTGGGCTTGCCAGCGGTGGGATGGCGTCTGAGGTGGTCATGCCGTACCCTTTTGGCGTTGAGACAAACGCAGCTCGACCGATGTGGCGTGGGCTTCAAGGCCTTCGGCGCGGGCGAGCGTCATGGCTGCCGGGCCAAGGGCTGCCAGAGCGCCAGCGTCGAGCCGCAGCAGCGACGTGCGCTTCATGAAGTCGAGCGTGCCGAGGCCCGAGGAGAAGCGCGCGCTGCGGGCGGTCGGCAGCACGTGGTTTGAGCCCGAGACGTAGTCGCCGATGGCTTCAGGCGTATGGGCCCCCAGAAAAATGGCGCCGGCGTTGCGGATTTTCGCAGCAAGACCTGCTGGGTCTGGGGTGCAGATTTCCAGATGCTCGGCGGCGATTTTGTCGGCGAGGGCTGGTGCCTCGTCAAGGCTGTCGAGGATGATGATTGCGCCGAAATCAGCCCATGATTGACCGGCGATTTGCGCGCGGGGGAGGTATTCCAGCTGGCGCGCGACGGCTTGCTCGACGGCGTCGGCAAAGGCTTCGCTATCGGTCATCAGGATCGACTGGGCGGCGGTGTCGTGTTCTGCTTGGGCCAACAGATCGGCCGCGATCCAGTCGGGATTATTGTCGGCATCGGCAATGATGAGGACTTCCGAAGGACCGGCCACGCTGTCGATGCCGACCTGGCCAAAGACCTGGCGCTTGGCTGCCGCGACATAGGCGTTGCCAGGGCCGACGATTTTAACGACGGGCGCGATTGTTGTGGTGCCGTAGGCCAGCGCTGCCACGGCCTGCGCGCCGCCGATGCGGTAGATCTCGTGGACGCCAGCAAGGCGGGCTGCGGCCAGCACGAGCGGGTTCACCTCGCCGCGCGGCGTCGGTACGACCATGACAATGCGCGGGACCCCAGCGACAACGGCTGGGGCTGCATTCATCAAGACGGAGCTTGGATACGAGGCGAGGCCGCCCGGCACGTAGAGGCCTACCGATTCGACCGCCGTCCACCGGGAGCCTAATTCGACGCCGGCGGCATCGGTGTAGTGGTCGTCTTTGGGACGCTGGCGGGCGTGGTGGGAGACGATGCGGTCGTGGGCAAACGATAGGGCGCTGCGCGTTTCGACGCTGCAGGCAGCGACTGCTGCGTCGATTTCCGCGTCGCTGACTGCAATGCCGGTGGTCGCCAGATCGACGGCGTCGAAGCGGTGTGAGTACTCGATCAGAGCGGCGTCGCCATCGCGGCGCACCGTTGCGATGATCTCGCGGACCGCGTCATCGACGCTGGCCGAGGACTCGCGCTTTTCGCCGAGTAGAGTTGCGAACGCTTGCGGAAAATCAGCAGCGCGGACGTGGAGCCGTTTGGGCATACAAGACTAGGCTCGGGGGAGCCGCTCCTTTGTTTCGTGTCGACTTAATCAGCCGTTCCGTCGTTTTGCGGCGGCTTGGCTGCGGGCTCGATACCAGCGAGAGGGTGCTCTGGCCGGTTTGGCGTCGCCCACACCGCTCCAAGGTCTTTAAGCTCCGCTTCAATATATTCAACCTCGAGCCGGATCGCTGCCCCAGCGGCAAATTGGAGCGTGATCCAACCGGCGGGGGAATCCGTCGCTTCGAACCCGACGGTCAGAAGTACCAGAACCGCGTTTCCAGCCTTGGGGTCAAAGCCCGACACTTGCGCACGTCTGACCGTTTCAAAGCGCAAACCGGCCGCACGGCGCTGCCCTGTGGATTTGTCCTTGGAGACGTTGGCTGCCATCCAGTCGTACCGGTTGGCGACCAAGGCAAACCGGCGTTCGCGCGGCAAGAAGGCAATGTCGCCCACGCGCACGATTGCATCCTGGACTTGTGCCGAGAGGATGCCGAGATCAGCTTCGTCCAGGGCCTGGAACTTCACGTCCGCCATTGAAAGTCCTTGTTGTGCCGAATGTTGCCCGGCGCCAGGAACTGAAAATACTCCAAGCCTACGACCGCCCGCAACCGTGGCATGACAGCCACCGCGCGGCAACGTTTACTAAGAGCATTGGTAACGCACGCCACACAGCGGTATAGAACGGCACGGGATTTGGCGAGGCAGGCATAAGGGGATCGGCGTGAGTGAGCGGGATGGGGTTGTCGTTATCAGCAGCGATACGGCGTTCAAGGGGTCGATTCGGAACTGTAAGCGCTTGGAAATCTACGGATTTGTTCAAGGCGATGTCAACGCGGGCGAGCTTGTCGTCCACGAAGGCGGCGACTTCAACGGACAGGCGAAGGCTGCGTCGGCCCAAGTTTCCGGCACGGTGCAAGGCGACATCGTGGTCGATGGACTGATCCGTATACACTCTACCGGGTATGTGGCCGGAAACGTCTTTTACGGGCGGATTGCCATGGAGCCCGGTGCGAACCTGTCAGCCGACGTGCGCAACGTGCCGCCCCGCATCATGGGCGATCTCAATATCGGGGTCGTGCGTGGACGCTCCACGCGGATCACGACCGCCGACATCTCGGCGATCGACCCCGACAATTCAGCGGCAGAGCTGACCTTCAGCGTGACCAATGCCCGTCATGGCTCGGTCAGCGGTGGGGCAAAAGCTGGAAGCTTTACGCAGGCCGATTTGGCGGGCGGGCGGGTCGTGTTTCGCCATGATGGGTCGTCTGCCGGTGACGCAAGTTTTGACGTCACGGTCATGGACGCCACAGGTGGATCGTCCGGCGCGCCGCAGACGGTGACCGTGACGGTGATGGCCGGTTGACGTTGAGGTTCGACTTCAAGAGACGAAAAAGGGTGGCGCGAGGCCACCCTTTTTTATTGCGTCTCAGTCTTGACGCGAGCGGCGAGGGCCGTCGGTGCGAGCACCTTGGGGACGCGAGGCGGGACGGGCACCGGCTGGGCGGGCGGCGCCTTTATGGGCGTCGCGCGCTTCGTCGAAGCGCGAGCGGGTGGCCCGCGTTGGACCTTCGTCACGGCGCTCGGGGCGCGCGTCGCGCGCATCGCGGCGATCATCCTGGCGGGGAGCGGGACGAGCATCGCGACGGTCGTCACGGCGGTCGTCGGCGCGGGGTGCTGGACGGGGGATCGGCGCGGGGGCAGCGCTCAAGGGGTCATAGGGGCGGCGTTCACCGCTGCCGGCTGGTGCGCGGTCCGACGCTGGACGGTAGCCGTTCGAGCGTTCGCCCATCGGGCGGCTCGATGGACGATCGCCGCTTGTATAACCGCCTGCAGGAGCGGGGCGATCCGACCGGTCTGACCGAGGCGCGTTGCGGTCGCTGCCACGGCTTTCGCCGTTAGCTGAGCGGGGACGCGCGGCATTGGTGCGGGCGTCGGGACGGCGGCCCTGCTGCGGGCGACCCGCGCGTGGATCGCGTTCGCGCTTTTCGTCCGGCGTGGCGGTTGCCACGAGACTGTGGTCGTTGCGGCGGTCTTCGGCAGGGATTTGCTGTTTGGTCAGGCGCTCGATGTCGCGCAGGTAGGCTTTTTCTTCGCCGTCCACCAACGAGATGGCAATGCCTTCGCAGCCAGCGCGCGCGGTGCGGCCAATGCGGTGGACATAGCTTTCCGGCACGTTGGGCAATTCGTAGTTGATGACGTGGCTGACTTGATCGACGTCGATGCCGCGTGCTGCGATGTCGGTGGCGACCAGGACGCGGATCTTGGAGCGCTTGAAGCCGTCAAGGGCTGCTTCGCGCTGGTTCTGGCTCTTGTTGCCGTGGATGGCAGCAGACGACACGCCGGCGGCTTCGAGATGGCGGGCGACCTTATCGGCGCCACGCTTGGTGCGGGTGAAGATCAAAACGCGCGAGAGATCGGCGTTGGCCAGGAGTTCGACCAGGATCGCGCGCTTTTTGGAGGCTTCGACGTGGATGACCTGCTGGACGACGCGGTCGGCGGTCTTGGACACCGGGGTGACAGACACCTGGATGGGATCACGCAGGAGTTCGGCTGCCAGCGAGCCGATTTCGTGTGGCATCGTGGCCGAGAAGAACAGGCTCTGGCGCTTATGAGAAAGCTTGGCGACGATCTGGCGGAGCGGGCGGATGAAGCCCAAATCCATCATCTGGTCGGCTTCGTCGAGCACCAAGATTTCGGTCGAGGATAGCGACAGATGGCCTTCCTGCATGAGGTCGATCAGGCGGCCAGGCGTTGCCACCAGCACGTCGACGCCGCGGGCGAGAAGGTTGATCTGGGGCTTGTAGCCTACGCCTCCGAAGATGACGCCGGACGACAGGCCCGAATTGCGGCCGTAGGTCTTGAAGCTTTCCGAGATCTGGGTTGCCAGTTCGCGGGTTGGCGAGAGGATGAGAGCGCGGCAGCCTTTGCGGGGCGACGGTTTGCGATCGGCCATGAGGCGCTGGAGGATTGGGAGCGCGAACGCCGCCGTTTTTCCGGTGCCGGTCTGGGCGATACCGAGCAGGTCGCGGCCCTGCAGAACGCTGGGAATGGCCTTCAGCTGGATGGGGGTCGGGATCGTATAGCCTTCAGCGGCAAGCGCTGACAGAAGCTCGGGCACAAGGCCCAGTTCAGCAAAGGCATTGGTCGACGGCGTCGGGGTCGAAAGGGGCGCGGTTTCGCTGCGCACAGGAGCGTTTGTCAATTGAATAGCTTTCGTATGGACCAACGCGCAAAGGCAGGCCTGCGTCTGACGCATGCCGTTCGTGCCGGAAAATGACGTTGGTTACCTGAATGGTGACGCCCCGCGTGGCCTGGGCATCGGATCAGAGGTCGGCGGTGCTCAACAGGACGGTCGGGTTGGGTGCGTTATATACGCAAAGGCCCGGATAGATTGACCGTTTCACGCGGCTGGAGCGCCGTAAATCGCCTCTTTGGTGGCGATGTGTTGGGTATCTCATGTTGCGGTGCGAAAGGCAAGGCACTTTTGCTGCCTATCGACGTTCCTCGTCGCGGGGTGGCGGCGTTTCGAACACCGGGTCGCCGTCTTCGTCGTCGTCGACTGCGCCGCCGGGGATCGCATAGGTTCCGCCAAGCCATCGGGCGAGGTCGACGTTTGCGCATCGGGCGGAGCAGAACGGCTTAAACTGTTCGACGGCTGGATGACCGCAGATCGAGCAGAGTGGCGTGCGGATGGGTTTGCCGTCGAAGTTCACTGTGGTGGCGGGCTCCTGTTGACCGGAAACACTTACGTAGGGTCGAGCTGGCCGGCCTTCAACCAGTTGAAATGAATCGGGAAGCCTTCGGCCTGGAGCATTCCGGTGACTTCAGTCAGGGGAAGGCCCACGACGTTGGTATAGCTGCCGACGATGCGCTGGACGAAGGCACCGGCTAGGCCCTGGATCGCATAACCGCCGGCTTTGCCGCGCCATTCGCGCGAGGCGATGTAGGCCTCGATTTCAGGCTTGGTCAGGTGCTTGAAGCGGACGCGCGTATCGACGATTTTGATACGGACGCGGTCGTCGGGCAGCAAAAGGCAAACGCCGGTCAGGACGCGGTGGGCACGGCCCGAGAGGTATTGCAACGATTCAGCGGCCTGTTCGATGTGCTCGGGCTTGCCCAAAATGCGACGGCCTACGGCGACAACGGTGTCGGCGGCGAGAATGTGGGCGTCGGCGATGTCGCGGTCATTGGCGATCTGGTCGCGGGCGGCCTCGGCCTTGGCGCGCGCCAGACGCGTGACCAATGCGCGGGGCATTTCGGAGCGTCCCGGTGTCTCGTCAATTGAAGCGGGGCGATAGGCGTCGGCTTCAATGCCGACTTGAGCCAAGAGCGCAACGCGGCGCGGGCTGGCGCTGGCAAGCACGAGTTTGGGCCGCGTTTCAACAGGTTGCAGGCGCACGCGATCGCGCGCCATTTCGCGACGCAAGGTGTCACGTCGCGGACCGTCGGTGCGCGTCAGGGCTGCGAGAAAGCCGGTTCTTGGTGCCGTCATAGTTGGGTCCTCCGAACGGGCGTGACCATGCGAAGTGTTGGTGATGAAATCAAGACCCGTGATGGCCGATCCCACGCGACCTTTGCTGGACGCGTTGTGTTATGGGGTGCACCCGGGAAACCTTTCAGCCACCATCCAGGCCTCGAACGCCGACGCGATTTCGACGCCGGTGACGAGGCCAGATTGCCAGTCGGCGGATGCGGGTTTGGCGGTCAGCATCCAGCCGCTGCCGTAGGGGTCGGCATTGGCGATGTTGGGACGGTCCATCAGCGCTTCGTTGATCGTGACGACGACGCCGTCGAAGGCGGCGCGGGCTGGGCCGACCCACTTGCCGCTCTCGATGGTGGCAAAGGATTTGCCGGCCTCGAATTCACGGGTGGGGCGCTTGGGCGTGAAGGCGAGCATGGGGCCGGACAATGCGGTGGCAACCGGGGTCAATCCGGCGCGGACGGTGCCGTCAGCCAGCGGCTCGTACCAGACGAGGTTTGGGACATCGTACAGCAGATTATCAGGGAAGCGGCATCCGCGAACGTCGGCCAAGTTAGCAATCCTAGAGGAATTGGAGGAGTGAAGTGAAGGCCAGGGGACGCGTCCCCTGGACCCCAGTCCGTTACTTACGTCATGGCCGCGAAGGCGGCCATCCACGGCAAACATCAGCGGATGTACCGTTTGATGCGTGGTAAAACGCTGATGTTTTTGACTGACCAATCATATTGCTGCCCGCTGTCGTGGGTGGCCGCCTACGCGGCCATGACGAAAACTAATAGCTGAGGACCTGCGTCCCGTCGTCCATGATCGCGCCGATCATGGTGGCGGCCCCCATGAGGCCGCTGCATTCGGGGATGAGGTCGGCGGCGGTCATGTCGAACAGGTCGAGGTTTGCAGGGCAGGCCCAGAACTTTGCGCCGTTCTCGTGCGCTTGCTTGATCCAGTCATACACGCTCATGGGGCTGCCAGCTTTCACGTGGAGGGCCTCGGCGACGCCTTTGCGCATGAGTTTTCCAGCGGTCGCCGTGCAGATCACGTCGACGTCGAGGTCCATCGCGGCGGCGGTTGCTGCGTGGTAAAACGGCGCGCCGAGTTCTTCGGGATTGCGCGCGTCGGTATTGACGAGGACGATGACGAGGCGGCGTTTCATGTGACAATTCCTGGGGCGCTTTGGGCCGCAACCTGGATGAGTGCGATCACGTCAGCGGGACTGCCGCCTAAGATTTCGACACTGTGCTCAGACAAGAAGCGTTGGGCTGCGGCGGGCGCGGTGGCAAGCGCTGAACCTGCGAGCGCTGCTTCGAGATCGGGGATTGCGCGCGGCGGGGAGGCGAAGATGTCGCCAACGATCCAGATGCGCTCGATGATGGGGTTGACCGTGTTGCGGAGCGCGATGTGGACTTCGAGGATGCCGGCGGGGATCGAGCGCTGGCTGACAAGGGTCGCGCCACTGGTGGCAAGGTCTGCGCCAGTCACGAAGGCGTCAGTGCCAAACTCTGCGGCGTGGAGATGATCGGCGGCGGCTTGCTCTTGCGGCGTCAGTGCACCGAGAACCGGGGTGCTGCCGAGAGCGTCGACGAGGCCGCCGGTAACGGCGGCGAGGACGGCGGCGCGGGGCGGCGTGGTGCCGAGCAGTCGGCGGAGGCTGGTGACGCGGTCGGCTAAGGCTGCAATGCCGTGGCGGTCGCGCTTCAAACTAGGGAGCGCGAGGACTTCGGCCATGTCGTTGACATCGAAATCGATCAACACCGTGCCTTGGAAGACGAGCGTGCGGCCATCACTGTAGCCGCCAGTGCCGGATATTTTTTTGCCGTCGACTTCGATGTCGTTACGGGGGCGAAAGCGGGCGTCGATGCCGAGCGTGCTCAGGCCGGTGGCAAGGCCTGTGCAGAGCGTATGTGTAATGGCGTCAAGACCGGCAGGCAGACTAGATTTGTCTGCAATCAGCTCCCAGCCGAGCAGGCCTGGCCCCATGTAAATTGCGCCGCCGCCGGTCATGCGGCGGGCGGTCTGGACCTTGAGTTCGCGGCAACGGTCGAGGCTGACTTCGCGGGCAAGCGACTGGTGGCGGCCGACGATCGCTGAGGGCTGAAAGTCCTGGAAGCGGAGGGTATCGGGTGTGGTTCCAGCGCGATGGCCGTCGGCAAGGGCTGCCGTCAGCGCGAGGTTTTCGCGGGCGGTGCGCAGGCCGGTGTCGAGGATGCGGAGGCTGGTCATGGTGCCCGCCCTTCAACGTCACCCCAGCGAAGGCTGGGGTCCAGACAGGTGTGTGTCTGAGGAAAAGCGTGGTTCCGGATTGATGGTTGTCTGGATCCCAGCCTTCGCTGGGATGACGGAGCTATTGGGATGGCGTGATGTTCGTTGGGGAAGGTCATGTCGGGAGGCCGAGTTGGTGGCGGATGGTGATCATATCGTCGTACTGGGGGGCGAAGGGGTAGCTCGCAATGTTGCTGGGTGGACTGTCGCCGTACGGGCGGTCGCAGGCGGAGACATCGTCGCGTTCCTTGCCGGGGCAGCCTGAGGTGCGGAACGGGATGCCCGACGCGACGACGGGGAGCAGTTGATCGGCGGGGAGGCCAAAGTCGGTCAGTGCGCCGGATCGGTCGAAGGTGAGGGCTTGGAAGGGATGGTTCTTGTATTCGAGCAGATAGCGGGCGAGTTGAATGCGCCGCCAGCGTGAGCGGGGAGGGGCTGGGATGTGGTCCATCAACGAACCGGCTTCGGGGTAGAAGCAGAACAGGTGGCTATGGCCGCCCATGGCGACAAGCTGGGCGCAGATGGCGAGCAGGTCGCGATCGGTCTCGCCTAAGCCGACCAGCAGATGCATGCCGATTTTTTGCGGACCGAAGATATCGGCTGCGTACCCGAAGACTTCCCAGTATTTGGCCCAGGTGTGGGGGCTGTCGACACCCTTGCCTCTTGTGCGCGCGAAGACATCGGGGTGGGCGGCATCGAGGGCGACGGTGAAAATGTCTGCGCCCAGAGTGTGGAATTCGGCGACGTCGGAGCGACTGAGGGTCGTGGGGTTGGAGAGGATCGAGACCGGGATGCGGGCGGCGGGGATTTTGGCCATCCATTGGGCGAGGACGATTTTGGCGTCGTCGTCGGAGCGAGGGTGGGTGATCATCGAAATGCACATGCGATGGAAAGGTGTGGCCTCGCCTTGGGCTGCGACCTGGTCGATGATCTGCGACAGGGGGGCTGCGGGCCAGTCCACGCGGATAAAGTTGCGGTCGGCGTAGTTGCGGGTTGCTTCGCGGTGGCGTGCCAGTCCGCAATAGGCGCAGTTGGCGCGGCAGCCTTCGGGGTATGTCAGCAGCAGGTTGAGGCAACGGGTGCAGGAACAGCGATAGAGGCGACCAGGGACGAGGCCCAGGGTGATCGCGGCGGCGGTGGACATCTGGACGTAATCGGGCGAGCGCATTGCTGGCGTCTGCGCGGGGCTGTTGGGGACGTAGACGCCGGAAGGCGCAATGCTGGCGGATTTAACGGACGCGCCGTTGCGCGAGGCAAGCGGCACCGGTTCGGGGGTGCGGGGCTCGGAATTGGGGGGGAGGCAGGACATGATGGTTCCTCAGTTCACGACTGCGTCGCGAATGGGACCAGCCCCATACCCCGCCGGGAGCACAGCTCCCGAACCCTCAGTTTTTTTGTAACCTGAAGAGGAGCAAGCATTCACGCCGCAGCAGGACGGTGAGCGGCCGGGGGTGCGGCCTAACGCTTGGGATAGTGCGAGCGCGCCGTCGGCTGGGAAGGCGATGCCGTCAATACCAGCAAGGACGGCATACGCGTCGGTTATGGCGCGGTGGCGTCCAGCGGGACGCGCGCAGCCGAGCAAAAGGGTGCGGTCGGGCAGGAGACGGCGCGCGGTAAGCAAGGTGCGGGCGACGTCGATTTCCGTTGGCGTTTGAAAGCGTCCTGGGCGCGCCAAGTGAGGCATGAGGACCACGGCGATGGCTGCGCGCGTTTTGTGGCGGGCAATGATTTGAAGTGCGGCTTGCTCGCCAAGCAGAGTGCCGAAGTGGAGACCGATCACGATGTGGGGCACAACGTCGAGGCCCGCTGCGACGAGGTGGGCAAGCGAGGCCTCGAAGTCGGCGACGGGGCGGTCGAGGCGGTAGACCTCGCGGATGGTTTCGGGCGCACCGATGATGTCGAGCATGGCGACTTCGATGTTCGCTTCGGCGAGCACATCGGCGCGGCGCTCGTCCACGAGGCCGGTGTGGACGGCGACTTCCAGGTGGGGAAGCGCTGCTTTCAAGCGTTTGACGGCTGGCAAATAGCGCTCGAACGGGACTTCGTTGCGCAGGTTCGAGCCGCCCGACAGCAGGAAACCGCGCAGACCCTGGCGGTCATGCATGGCGTGGACCGTGCGCTCGAAGGCGTCGGGGGGGCCGGTCGGAAGCATCGGCTCCAAAATGCGTCCGCCGCAATGTTCGCAGGCGAGTGCGCAGGTGCCGCCGGTGATGGAGAAGGCGGGGAAAGCGCCGGTTGAGGCGGAGCAAGCGGATGGCAGCGCCGGAGCTTCGCTCCGTATGGGGCCAGCCCCTTGCCCCGCTGGGAGCGCAGCTCCCAGACCCTCAGTTCTTTTGGGACTTAGGGGGAGATGGTCGCTGGTGTAGGTTTTGAAGCTGGGGGTGGAGGCAAACAAGGGTTTTGCTTGCCAGTGCTGGCCGGTTTGCCAGAGTTCAGCGACCAAGTCGTCGTCGAAGGGCAGGCCGTCAAGGCCGTCGATTTCAGCGAGCGTGGCAGCCGACGGGCGCACGGCTAGACAGCCTCGATTTTCATGCGGCGGCCCCACGGATCGAAGAACTGGCCCTGATTGATGTAAAGTCGGTTGGTGTCGATTTCGGTCTCAAGAAGCTGCAGGCGGAGGCGCGCCTTCACAGCATTGAGGGGGCCGTTGACGCCGTCCTGCTCGGCAAAGAACACCGCGCCTTGCCAATTCCTGCCCGAACCGGCCAGCAGAACAGTCACGTCGGACCAGTCGATCTCGGTCCCGATGACGTGGACGTAGGTCGAGGCCAACGGAGTCACGTCCGTCCCGCGGATCTCCACAAGGACGATAAAAGCTGTGAACGGGCCTTGCAGCGCGAAGGTTGCGTTCAGCCAATCGTCAAAATCGGTATGCTCAGAAATCGACAAGGGGGGCCTGCGGGACATACTGGTCGAAGAGGGCATAGAAGGACTGGCCTGCGTGGGCCTGATACCAGCTCTCGAATGCGGCGAGGTCGGCGGCGATCGTATCAACGGCGGCGTCTGCGCCATCTGGCTGGCTCAAGGCGGTGTATACCGCACGTCCGGGGGTTTGCAGAGCGTCGAGGACTGTTTTGTGGTCGGCGCGGGTGGCGTCCCAACCGAATTCGTCGGCCACGGCTGCGCACTGAGCAGCGATGGCGGCGTCAACGGTTTCAGCGTTGGCTGACGCGCCCGCCAGCAATTTCACGAGGCGCACACGGCGGAAGCAGACTATGCGGGCGGCTTCCAGGCGAGCGATCTCGGCCAAGGAATCGGCACGATATTTATTTTCAATCTGCTGGGCTGTCTTGGCGGCCAGCTCGAAGCCGTCGATCAGGGTCGTTGGCGGGTGTTTCATGAGCGAGCCTCTTTGGGTTTGAATGGCGGAGGAGGATGGGAGTCGAACCCACCAGGGACCGTCTGACGGCCCCACCCGGATTTGAAGTCCGGTCGCCCCACCGGGAACGGGACTCCTCCGATTTCGGTCGCGGGCCCTGCCTGGGGTCCATCGGTAAACAGCGCCGCGCGATGGGGGTTGATGCGGCGCAGGTCGCCCCGGCGCATCGTCAGACCATGGCGGTCGAAGAACTCAAGGATCTGGATAGCGACTTTGCGGCCGTTGTCGAGACGGTCGCGGAATTGAATGACGGAGAAGCCGTGGGGGTCGGCGGATGCCAGTTCGCGGGCGATATCCGCCATCTCGGTGACGGCTGGATAGAGGAAGTAATGGTCGTGGGCGACCTCCTCGATGTCGCCACGGCGGGCGGCAAGGCGGGCCAAGCGGCGGATCATTTTCTCGTCGATTTTGAGGTCGCGGGCGATGTCGCGGATGCGCGGCGGGCGGAACCGCTCGTCGTGGGCAAGCATCGGCGTGATGAGAGTCCACAGGCGCTCTTCCTCGGCGGAAAGCTTTACCTCGTGGCCCGGGCGGCGGACCCAGGCGCGGTCAAGGCGGAGTTCGCCACGGGCTGCCATGAGGTCCAGGGCTGCGGCGAAGATTGGGACCGGGAGGCGCGGCGTCAGTTGAAGCCGAAGCTTTTCGGCGGAGAGGCCGGGTAGATCGGGCTGGGCTGTGTGGTGGGCATCGAGGATCGCTGCGGCGGATGCTGCAAACGTCTCCCACGCGGTGCGCGGCAGGACGGGGGTTTGGCTGGATGCGGGCAGCGCGACGAGGTTGAGCCGCTGGATGATATCTGGCACCCTTGCGGCGGGTTGGCCGTGATCGCGCATGAATGCTGCGAGGTCGAGCCAACCGGGCGGGGTGGCGAGGACGGCTGACAAGGCATCGTCGAAATTGGGGATTGCCAGCGCCTCCAGCACGGCGCGGCGTTCGGGCGTTTTGCGGCGGCGTTCGGGCGCGCGCAGGTCCAAAATAACGCCGCCGCCGATGGTGCGGCTGGAGGTCGTGTCGCGCAACACGATGCGGTCGCCTGCGATGGCAGCAATGGGCGCTTCAAGCACCAGTTGGGCGAATTCGGTCTGGCCGGGGGCAAGCGGGGAATCGCTCAGAACAACCACGCGGCCGCCGGTTTCGCTGGCGGCGTGGTGGACGCGTACCGGGGTCCATTGGCCAAGCGGGCGCTTTTCGGAGGCAAGCAGGCGCAGGCGAACGTCGAACCGTTGCGTCGGGGCATGGAGGCTTGGCGCGCAGACGACGCTGCCGCGCGGAATGGCGTCTTTGGCGACTTTGGGACCGGCGAGCACCAGGGCGCAGCGTTGGCCGGCGTGGCCTGTGGCGGAGGCCTGATTTTGGGCATGGATGGAGCGAACGCGGGCTTCGATGCCCGCGGGCGACACGACCACGGCCTCGTCGATATGGACGGTGCCGGACAGGACGGTGCCGGTGACAGCCGTGCCAAGGCCGGGGAGAGTAAAGCAGCGGTCTACGGCTAGGCGGAAGGCAGCGTCTGTCGCCCGGCGGGTAACGTTCGTGCTGGCGGCGTCGAGCTTGGCGAGCAGGGTTGCGATGCCTTCGCCCGTGATCGCGGAAACGGGAACGATTTCGGCGTCGCGCAGACCGGTAGTGCTGAGGGCATCGCGAATTTGCCGACTGACGTCTGCAATCTGCTCGGGGCTGGCGAGGTCGCATTTATTCAAGGCCACGATGCCGCGATCAAGGCCGAGCAGATCGACAATGGCTAGATGTTCGCGTGTCTGGGGCATGACGCCGTCACCGGCGGCAATCACGAGCATGACAAAGTCGATGCCGGTTGCGCCCGCCAGCATATTGTGGACGAGGCCTTCGTGGCCGGGGACATCGACGAAGCCGATGGTTTCGCCCGATGGCCGGGGCAGGTAGGCGAAGCCTAAGTCAATCGAGATGCCACGGGCTTTTTCTTCCTTCAGGCGGTCCGTCTCGACGCCCGTCAACCGGCGGACCAGTGCAGTCTTGCCGTGGTCGATGTGGCCTGCGGTGCCCACGATCATGCCGAGGCTCCCGGCAAGGTGGGGGCAGCTTCAAGCGGGAGGGCTGCGCGACGGGCTGCTTGCGCGCGCTGGTCGTTGGTGCAGGCGTTGGTGACAGCCTCGAAGAAGCGGTCGGCGAAGGGGGAGGCATTGGCGCGGGCGCGCTTGAGCCAGTGAAGGGCCTCGACCGGGTCGCGCGGACGCCCCGACCCCAAGTGGTAGGCCGCACCCAGCATGGCCTGGGCGTCGCCGTCGTTGCGGTAGGCGGCGCGCTCCCACCACATTGCGGCCTGGATGGGGTCGCGCTCGACACCTAGTGCGTTGTGATAGAAGAGTCCGAGGCGGGTCATCGACGAGGCGCTTCCCTGGGCTGCTGCCTTCAACGCCCATTCACGGGACTCGTCATAGTTGGGGTTCGCATCGTCCTCGGCGAGCATCCACGACAGCATGTCCTGGGCGACGGCATTGCCCTGGACGGCGGCGCGGCGGTACCAAGCGAGTGCCTCGGCTTCGTTTGAGAACCCGTCTTCGCCTTTGAAGTGGAATTCGGCGAGCTGGCGTTGGCCTTCGGCGTCGCCCTGCTCAGCGGAGAGTTTCAGCCATTTGAGCGCGAGTTCGGCGGACTTTTCGATGCCAAGACCCTGCAGGAAGCATTGGCCGATGGAGCGTTGGGCGATCGGGTCGCCTGCGTGGGCGAGTTCGACCCAGTAGGACAGCGCGGTCTCGTAGTCGCGGGCGGCGAAGGCTTGGTCGGCAAGGTCGAGTTGCTCGTCTGCCGTGGGTTGAAGACCGCTTTGCGGTCTGCCGTCACGTGGCGGCGACACGCCAGGAGGCGCAGCCTCCCGGACCCTCCAGTTTTTTGTATCTAGGAATGCCTGCAAGCGGTCAAGCATGGGGGGCTCCGCTGGAGAGCGACAGTTCTGGGAGTTGGGCGATAAAACCGGGTTCGTCGTCCAGGCAGCGCAGGTCGAGGATAAAGGCGTCGTCGTTGATGCGGCCGATGACCGGGCGAGGCAGGCTGCGCATGGCGGTGGCGAGAGCCTCGAGGCGCGATCCGGTGCCTTTCTTGGCAGCAGGGGCCATCGCCAAGCCGGCACTTGGCAACGTGTCGAGGGGGAGCGCACCGGAACCGATCTGGCTTTTGCAGTCGATCACGGTGACGTTGAAGGCGGGGCCGAGAGCTGCTTGGAGCGGGCCGAGAAGGCGGGTCGCCTGCGCGCGCAAGTCGTTGGGTGTTCGGACGAAAGTGGCAAGAGTGGGCAGCGTGCGGGCTAGGCTGTCTGGGTCGCGGTAGAGTTTGAGGGTTGCTTCCAAGGCTGCGAGACGGATTTTGTCGAGGCGGAGGGCGCGCTTCATCGGGTGCTTGGCGATTTTTGCGATGAGGTCGCGACGTCCGGCGATGATGCCGCATTGGGGGCCGCCAAGCAGCTTGTCGCCGGAGAACGTGACAATGTCTGCGCCGTTCTCGAGCGCTTGCTGGACGGTCGGCTCGGGCTTGAGGCCATAGCGCGACAGGTCGATCAGCGTGCCCGAGCCGAGGTCGTCGATCAAAGGGATGGCGCGGGCTTTGGCGAGGGGCGTCAAGTCCCGGGCGTCGACGGCGGTGGTGAAGCCCTGCACGATATAGTTCGAGGTGTGGGCCTTCATGAGAAGGGCTGTTTGATCCGTAACGGCATTTTCATAGTCGCGCAGATGGGTGCGATTGGTGGTGCCGACTTCGACCAGTTTGGTACCGGCGCGGGCCATGATATCGGGCAAGCGGAATGCGCCGCCAATCTCGATCAGTTCGCCGCGCGAGACAATGGTTTCGCGTCCTGCGCCAAGGGCTGCCAGGACCAGCAGAACGGCGGCGGCGTTATTGTTGACCACGGTCGCGTCTTGCGCGCCGGTGATTTCGCGGATGAGGCTGCGGACGTGGTCGTCGCGCTCGCCGCGCTTGCCCGTTTCGAGGTCGTATTCGAGGGCGACGGGGCGGCGCATCGCTTCAACGGCTGCCTGGATCGCGACCTCGGGGAGGATCGCGCGGCCAAGGTTTGTGTGGAGCACCGTGCCGGTCAGATTAAAGACGGGACGGACGGACGGCATGTCTGCGCGTTCCAGCAGGGTGAGTGCGCCGTCGGCGATGTGGGCTGCATCCAGCGGGCCGTCTGGGTTGGCGCGGGCGACATCGAGGCTGTGGCGGATCGCGTTCGTCGTCGCGGTGTGGCCGAAGCGGGCGACGGCAACGCGCGCGACGTCGGCCTTCAAGATGGCATCGACAGAGGGCGGGCGTGGTTTTGGCTGCGTGCCGGTCATCAGACGCCGTCTTGAGCGGGAGCGGCGCTATCGGGATTGGCGACAGGGGCCGCAGTGCCTGCCGATCCAGCAAGGAACAAATTGACGGCGCGGCGGGTCCAGCCTTCTTGCGCGAGCTTCATATCGAGGGCCAGCGTTGCCGTGTCGTCGGCGAGTGGGTCGAGCGCGGCGTCGTTCACCTGATAAACGATTTTCACATACGACTTGCAGTTGGTGCAGGTTTCAGCCTTGAGGGTGTCGGGCTGGCCTTCGATGGCATAGTAGCCAATGCCGCCGGTGGAACCGCAGGTGACGCATTTCACGCGCACGACGTTCCACTGTGTGGCGCACATGGAGCAGGTGCAGAAGCGGGTGTTTTGGGCGCTTGGCCAGCCGACGACGGCGCTGGCAACCGGAGCCGAGCCGCAGGCGGGGCATACGCCGTCTGCGACCGGGACAAGCTGCGTGTTGTCGAGGGTCGCGGCGAGGCGCGCCATGTGGACTTGGAGGGCTGCAGATAGGAGGACGTGCTCGGCGACGGTGCCGGGTTCGATGTCTTGGAAGAGGGCTGCCTCAATGGCGTTGCGTAAAGCATCATCGTCGAGGGATGCCACGTTCAGGGCGGCGGCGCTTGCCTCGGCAGGCCAGTTCTGGAGGGGGGAAGCGATTGCGGCGGTGAGGGCTGCCAGCGTTGCTTTGAAGGCAGGATCGGCCAGAATGTCGCGGCCAGCCAGTGGGGGCATGGTGCCGACCTTCGACTGGGCAAGGTGAGCCTCGCTGAGCGCGGCGACGGCTGGTGCTGAATTGGCGATGTCGTGTTGGAGCGCACAGACCGATGCGGCGAAGTTCAAATAGCTTTTCAATTCGCTCGCGGCGGCGAGCGTTTCGAGGCGTTTGGCGCGGCGTTGGAACAGCGCGGCTGGCTCGGGCGGCACAACAAACGGCGGCGTCGCCTCGGTGCCGATGTTAATGGGCTCGTGCTGAACGCTGCCTGCGGTTTTGGGACCACCGATGGATTTCGACATTTTGTAGACCTCAGACTGAGGATGCTACCGACCTGTGTGGAAGGGCAACCAGCGAACAGATGGAAGGGGACCGGCGAACGAACGGCGTGCACCGGTCCAGTGCGAGTAGCTTTAGACGTTGGAGCCAACCTTGTGCTCGGCGACCTCCTTGCGCAACCACTTGCGGTGGTGACGCCAGGCCCATCCACCCGTCACGTTGCCCTTGGTCATTGCGGAGATGGTTCCGCGTACCCAGATGGCGGCGTAGACGTGGACGATCCAGATCACAATCGTCAGAATACCGGCTGCGGCGTGGATGAGGGCTGCCCAGCGCTGCGTGTCGATCGACGGCGTAAAGCCGAACGCCGCGGCAACATAGACGAGCCCTGCATCCCAAAGGCCGATGCCGGAAATCAGCATCACTGGGATCAGAATCGCCATGCCCCAGAACACAGCCTTTTGGCCGGCGTTATATTTGCCGACTTCGGGCAGTCCTTCTTCGTGGCCAGACAATACCGCGCGGACGCTGATCAGCCATTTCCAGTCCGTGCGTTCGGGCAAATTTGCCGTGAAGAAGCGCAAGAACAGCCCGAGGAAGCTGATCGACAGCACGACCCCGATCCACGGGTGGAGCCAGCGCAGCATTTCCCCACCGCCAAACAAAGCGGACAAGCCGTAAAGGCTGGGGTGGAAGAGGGCCAGACCGCTCAGCCACAGGAGCACGAAGCTGATTGCCGTGATCCAATGATTGATGCGTGCCGACCCGGAGTAGCGGCGCACCCTGAGGGGTGCGCCGGTGGACTTTTCAATCGTCATGTTTTGGGGCCTCCGGCGAGCTTTTCGGCGTTGGCTTCATCTTCTGGGCTGACGCGGTTAGCACCGGCGAGCATATGGTGGAGCGCACCAGCTGCAACGCTAAGGCCGATCACGGCGAGACCTGCGTATTTCGCGACGCCTTTCCAGACTTCAACCAGCGGGCTGATGCGAGGATTTTCCGCAAGGCCTGCGTAGAGCTGAGGGCGGTCGGCGTGATGAAGGACATACATGACGTGCGTGCCCGAGACGCCTGGCGGATTGTACAGCCCGGCCTTGTCGAACCCGCGCGACTTCAAGTCCTTCACGCGCTTTTCGGAGTGGGCGATCATTTCGGCTTTGGTGCCAAAGGTGATCGCGTTGGTGGGGCAGGCTTTGGCGCAGGCCGGGATCTGGCCGACGGCCACGCGGTCTGAGCAGAGCGTGCACTTGAAGGCTTTGTGCTCGGTCTGGGAAATGCGCGGGATGTTGAACGGGCAACCCTTTACGCAATAGCCGCAGCCGATGCAGTTTTCCTTCTGGAAGTCGACGATGCCGTTCGAATACTGCACGATCGCACCGGGGGCCGGGCAGGCCTTGAGGCAGCCCGGGTCTTCGCAATGCATGCAGCCGTCCTTGCGGATCAACCATTCCAAGTTGCCATTGGCCGGGTTTTCCCACTCGGCAAACCGCATCAGCGTGAAGTTGTTCGGGGTGAGGTCGTGGGGGTTGTCGTAGACCCCTACGTTCTCGCCGATTTCTGGTTTTAGGTCGTTCCACTCGATGCAGGCCGACTGACAGGCTTTGCAGCCGATGCAGCGCGACGCATCGATGAGTTTTGCGACCTCGACCGAGCGCCCCGGTGTGGGCGCTGGCATTGACGTTGCCGACCGGCGGATGACGTCGAAGGCTGGTATTGGTGCCATTGTTTCAGCCCTCCCTATGCCACTGCCGGTCCGCTGGTGGGCTCGATGTCCACCAGGAACGCTTTGTATTCAGGTGTCTCAATGTTGGCGTCGCCCACGAATGGCGTCAGCGCGTTCGCGCCGTAGCCCTTCTTGGCAGCACCCATGAAGCCCCAGTGGATCGGGATGCCAACGATGTGGACCGTTTTGCCATCGCAGATCATCGGCTTGATGCGTTTGGTGACAACCGCTTTGGCCTTCACGGCACCGCGCTTCGACCAGACGCGAACCCAGCCGCCTTTCTGGATGCCTTTCAGTTTGGCGAGTTCTTCCGAGATTTCCACGAAGAACTCCGGCTGCAGCCCGGCGTTCACCGCGTTGTGCTTGGTCCAGTAGTGGAAATGCTCGGTCAAACGGTAGGTCACGGCGGCGTAAGGGAATTCCTTGGCGTCACCGAACACTTCCATGTCGCCCTTGAACACGCGGGCTGCCGGGTTGCCCCGGATTTTAGGCGCGATCACGTTGGCGATCGGGGCTTCGAACGGCTCGTAGTGAACCGGGAAAGGCCCGTCTTTCATCATGCCGCGCACCCAAAGTCTCGACACGCCTTCCGGGTTCATGATGAAAGGCATGACCGTTTCAGGTTTAGCTGTCGGCGCGATATCGGGAACATCGTAGCCGGTCCATTTTTCACCGTTCCACTCGATCAGCTTGCGCTTTGGATCCCACGCTTTGCCCGCCAAGTCGGCGGAGGCGCGGTTGTAGAGGATGCGGCGGTTGGCTGGCCATGCGAACGCCCACTTGAGATAGGCACCCGTGTCGTCGGGGTCGGAGTTGTCGCGCCGGGCCATGTTGTTGCCGGCCTCGTTGAAGCAGCCGGAATAAATCCAGCAGCCGCACGCGGTTGACCCATCATCGCGCAGCTGAGCAAAGCCCGCGACCTGTTTGCCTTTTGCGACCAAGATCTTATTTGGATCGGTCGGGTCTTTGAGATCTTCCAGTGCCTTGCCGTTCAGTTCCTTGGCAATTTCGGCAGGCTGGGGATCGGACGCATCTTTATAGGGCCAGTTCAGATTGAGGATCGCATCGGGGAACGCCCCGCCCTCTTTCTTGTAGAGCGCCTGCAGACGCTTGTGGAGTTGCGCCATGATCCAAACGTCAGACTTGGTCTGTGCCGGGGGCGAGGCACCCGCCCAATGCCACTGCAGCCAGCGGCCCGAGCTGACGAGGGAGCCCTCGTCTTCGGCAAAGCAGGTGGTCGGCAGTTCGAAGACTTCGGTTTGAATCTCTTCGGGCTTGGAGGGGTTGAACTCACCGTGGTCTTCCCAGAACCGCGCGGTCTCGATCTTCAACGGATCCATGACAACGAGGAACTTGAGCTTACCCAGAGCAGCCTTGATCTTGGCGCGGTTCGGGAACGACTGCAGGGGGTTGAAGCCCTGGCAAATGTAGCCGTTCATTTTACCCTGGCTCATCATCTCGAAGGCGCGCAGGACGTCGTAGGCCGGCACATCGAGTTTGGGCAGGTAATTGTAGGCGAAGTCGTTTTCCTTGGTCGCGGCATCGCCGTACATGGTCTTTTGGAAGCTGACGAAGAACTTCTTGTAGTTCTGCCAGAAGCTCACTTGGCCGGGCCGGATTGGCTTGAAGCCGCGCTTGGACATGTAGGCTGCCAAGTCGGGTTCTTTTTCCGTCGCCAGCGTCAGGTAGCCCGGGATCAGGTTCGACATCAGGCCGATGTCGGTCAGACCCTGGATGTTGGAGTGACCGCGCAGCGCGTTCATGCCGCCGCCACGGATGCCCATGTTGCCCAAGATGAGCTGCAGCATCGCCATACAGCGGATGTTTTGCGAGCCTTTCGAGTGCTGGGTCCAGCCGAGCGCGTACATCGACGTCATGGCCTTGTCGGGCGCTGACGTTTCCGAGATCATTTTTGCAACCGTCAGGAACTTGTCCCTGGGGGTGCCGCAGATCCGCTCGACCATTTCAGGCGTGTAGGTGGCAACGTGGGCTTTCAGCAAGTTCCAGACGCAGCGCGGGTTTTCCAGCGTCGGGTCGACTTTGACGAAGCCGTCCTCACCAAACTCATACTCCCAAGACGAGCGATCGTAGTCGCGCTTGCCTTCGTCGTAGCCGGTGAACAGGCCGTCCTGATAGCCGTAGCCTTCTTTCACGAGGTAGGAGGCGTTGGTGTAGTTCTTGGTGTATTCCCACTGCACTTTGTCGTTGGACAGGCAATAGTGGATCACGCCCAATAGGAACGCGATGTCCGTGCCTTGGCGGATCGGCGCATAAACGTCGGCGACAGCTGCCGAACGGGTGAAACGCGGGTCAACCACGATGAGCTTGGCGCCGCGATTTTCTTTCGCCTGCGTTACGCCCTTGAAGCCGCACGGATGGGCTTCGGCAGCGTTGCCGCCCATGATGACGACAAGGTCAGTGTTCTTGATGTCCGTCCAGGAGTTCGTCATTGCACCACGGCCAAACGTCGGAGCCAAACTGGCCACCGTCGGGCCGTGTCAAACACGGGCCTGGTTGTCGAAAACCAACATACCGGCGCTGCGCACGACCTTGTAGGTCATGAAGGCCGTTTCGTTTGTCGTTGCAGATGCGGCGAGGAAGCCGGTCGTGGTCCAACGGTTGACGGTCGTGCCGTCCTTGTTGGCGGCGACAAAGTTGGCGTCGCGGTCGTCTTTCATGAGGCGCGCGATGCGATCGAGCGCTGCGTCCCACGAAATGGGTTTCCATTCCTTGGAACCAGGAGCACGAACCAGCGGCTCTTTGGTGCGCGTTTCGGAGCGCACGAAGTCGAGCAGGGCTGCGCCCTTCGGGCAGAGCGTGCCGCGGTTGACAGGGTGGTCGGCGTCGCCCTCGATGTGGAGGATTTCGGCCTTTTCACCCTTGGTGATGTCGCCTTTGGAATACATGATAACGCCGCACGCCACCGAACAGTAGGGGCAAGTGTTGCGGGTTTCCGTGGTCTTGGCCAGTTTATATGGCTTGATGGTCTGAGCCAGCGCTTGCTCGGTGTCACCAAACCCGAAGGCCGTGAGTGCCGAGGCTGCTGTCCCACCACCGGCCAGTTTAATAAACTGCCTGCGCGAGACTTGAACGTTCATGTGTGTTCGACCCTCCTCAAGGTTTTGGGGATGTGGCGCCGAGGTCACTCGATCGAGCTGAGACGCGTGGAAGTGACCTGGGGTACTTAAGTACTACGGTGCGTCAACATGTTGGTCAACGGCAGTGCGTCCGGATTTAGGACGCTATTCTCATCGAGGCGTGCGCTGCAGCAAACATTTGGACTGCATACGGAAAATCAATTGGGTGTACCAGATACCCAACAGAAACAGTCGCTAGCGTCATCCATCGCGATGCACAACGCCTAGAAACTGGGCACGACGTCAACGTTGCAATGCAGCAGCCCGCGCACGATCAAATTCATATGAGGTATATTTCTGACCCGCCAAGCGTGCGCTTTGCTGGAGGACTAGTCCCAGGTCGTCAGGAGACTGGCGAACTCGTCGTCGCGGGGGGGGCCGTGCGGCTTTTGTGGTGTGCCCAGGATCACGAAGGCTGCGAGATCTTCACTGCCGTCGAGGTGGAGGGCTTCGCGGACGGTGCGGGAGGTCGCGGAGGTGCCAGAGCGTAGGCATCCGCCAAAGCCTAACGAATGCGCGGCAAGCAAGAGATTCTCCACCGCTGCCCCGGCGCAAATGTGTTGATCCAAGACGGACACACGTGGGTCATCGCGGATGGTGCGCACGACGAGGGCCAACAGCATCGGGCCGTTGTGGGCCTTGCTGGCGGCCCGATCAAGGTCGTCGTCAGTGGAGGATGGATCGCGAGCGCGCTTGGCTTCGCGAAAGGCACTGGCGAGATCTGAACGCTTGTGGTCCGGGATCAGAATAAACCGGAACGGCCGCAGTTTTTTATGATCGGGTGCGGCAGCGCTGGCCTGAACGATGGTTTTAAGTTGCCCGGGCGACGGGGCCGGGTGCATCAGCCTTTTAGGCGACAGCGACCGGCGGGAGAGGATCACATCGAGAAGTGTTGATGGACCTGACATAATCAAGTTCCCTTGGTGAGCCCGGTGGGGGACGATCCCACGACCCTCTGATTAAAAGTCAGATGCTCTACCACTGAGCTACAGGCCCGTACCAAACGGAGAGCCCCGTTTAGATGGGCAGACCGGGCCGGTCAAGGCCTTGCGCCGCGACGAATAGGCGATTTGGAAGGTTTTCCCGCCCACCGCCCATTATCGGCAAGCCTGCATCCATTCAAAGGGTCCGCCGGGAGCCGTCGTCACGAGGACCATCTGGCAGCCGCCCGAGTTCGCGCTCGATTGGTTACTTTCGAAAACCGTCGATTGCGACGACGCACAAGCACTTTGATTGCACGACGCTGGGGGCCTATCGGCTTGACTGGTACAGATGGCTTTTACAGCGCCATTTGGACACACGCATTCACAGGCTGCAAGGGCGTCGCCGGGGACGATGGCCAATGCGGCAAGAATGAGCCAAAACTTCATAAAGCTCTCCTTGATGATCACAACGGTGCTTGTTTGGAGTGATTGGCGAACGCTAGCAAGCTTGGTGACTTGCAAACTTGCAACATCCTGGTTTGCACCCGCGAACGCCCGGTTCGCGGGACGATCGAGACATCTGCATCGCAGGTCTGTCATCTTAGATATCGCGCGCGGCATCTGGTTGGGGTAGGAGGTCGGCTCACTCATTTCCAACCTCGCTGGAAGCCATGCCGCAGGACGATCATTCCCGCGGCGCTGAGCCGATCGCACTCCCAACAGGGGCTGTTCGCCGTTCGACGCTCACGGCGATTGGGTTGCTCATGCTCGCGGTGTTGTTATTCACCGGGCTCGATACGGTCGCCAAATACCTGGTTTCGCGTTTGCAGATTCCGCTGACGCAGATAGTCTGGCTCCGGTTCGTAGGGCAGACGCTTTACATCATAATGTTCTTTGGCATCGTGGGGCTGCCTGCGTTGCTGGCCACCAAGCGACTTGGTTTGCAGTCGGTTCGTTCTGTCTTGATGGTCATGACGACCACATGCAACTTCTATGCGCTGCAGACGCTGCGGCTCGACCAGACGATCACCATCGTGTTTCTTGCGCCGCTCGTGGTGGCAGCACTCGCTGGACCCTTGCTGGGCGAATGGATCGGCTGGCGGCGCGGGTTGGCGGTTGCGACCGGGTTTCTGGGTGTGTTGATCGCCATGCATCCAGGCTCCGCACCGGTTTCGCTTGCCGTGTTCGTCTCGTTGACGGGGATGTTTGCCTATGCGCTGTTCATTCTGCTCACGCGGCATTTGTCGAGCATTGATCCACCGTTCGTGACGCTGTTTTATTCGATGATGGTGGGCACGATTCTTGGCGCGCCATTCGCATTGCGCGATTGGGTGTGGCCGACCGACGGGTTCACGTGGGTGCTGCTGGCGTCACTGGGTCTGCTGGGCGGCGCGGGGCATATGCTGTTCATCTTCGCCTACACGCGCGCGCCGGCTTCGACGGTGTCGCCATTTCTCTATGTGCAATTGCTGACCATGGTGACGTGCGGGTGGGTTGTCTTTGGCGATGCGCCGGACGTGTGGACGCTGACGGGCGCGGCGATCGTTATCGCTTCTGGGGTGTATCTGGTGCATCGCGAGCGGATTGCCGGGTGGAAGTAGCGCTTGGCGCACGCTGTGATGCCGTGCGTTAAAACAGATGCTGAGCTTGTGGAAGGATGAGTCGTCGGGACAAGCCCGAGGATAAAAATTGAGAAGGCGCTAACCTAACTTTCTCAGCGTCTCCTCGCGCCAGTCGGCGAAGCGGCCGTGGGCAATCGCGAGCCGCATCTCGCGCATGAGGTCTTGGTAGAAGGCCGTGTTGACCCACGACAGCAGCATTCCGCCGAGCAACTCGCCCGAGCGGATCAGGTGGTGGAGATAGGCACGCGAATAGTCGCGCGCGGCGGGACAGGCGCTCGCCTCATCCAGCGGGCGGAGGTCTTCGGCGTGCTCGGCTTTGCGCAGGTTTACCGGGCCGTTCCAGGTGAACGCCATCCCGTGGCGGCCGTTGCGGGTCGGCATGACGCAATCGAACATGTCTATGCCGCGCGCGACCGCCTCGATCAGGTCTTTGGGCGTACCGACACCCATCAGATAGCGCGGCTTGTGGACCGGCAGGCACGGCGTTGTTTCAGCAATGGTTGCCACCATCGCCTCGTGACCTTCGCCGACCGCAAGGCCGCCGACTGCATAACCGGGGAAGTCCATTGCGACCAGCGCCTGCGCCGACCGCTGGCGCAACGGGATATCGACGCCGCCCTGGACGATGGCGAACACGGCTTGACCCGGCTTGCCATAGGTCTCATGGGCGCGCTTGCACCGCTCGGCCCATCGCAACGACAATTCCATCGCGCGCTCGACCTCTGGGCGTTCGGCGGGAAGCGCGATGCATTCGTCGAACTGCATCTGGATGTCGGCCCCCAGCAGGCACTGGATTTCAATCGAGCGTTCCGGCGAGATCATGTGGCGCGAGCCGTCGATGTGGGACTGGAACTGGACGCCATCGTTGGTGATTTTGCGGATTTTCGACAGGCTCATGACTTGGAAGCCGCCGCTGTCGGTCAGGATCGGGCCTTTCCAGCCAATAAAGCTATGCAGGCCACCGAGGCGGGCGACCCGCTCGGCCCCCGGGCGCAGCATCAGGTGGTAGGTGTTGCCTAAGATGATGTCGGCGCCCGCGTCACGGACCTGATCGAGGTAGAGGGCCTTCACCGTGCCGACGGTGCCAACCGGCATGAAAGCTGGCGTGTGGATGATGCCGCGCGGGGTGTGGATTTCGCCACGCCGCGCGCCGCCGTCCTCACGCTGCAGCGTGAAGCTAAACGTCGGGGCCGGAGCGTCTGACATGGGGGCGGGGCTTTCAATCGGGCGAACGGATCGGGCAGGGCTAAGCGGACAGAGCGCGTTTGTGAAGTGTTATGTGTTGGTTGGGGACCTGACTTCGTCGTGTGCGTCGCACGGATTGCGTCGTGCAACTGGCACGTTGCGCAGGGGTGGGGTATGGGAGGGGTCCTATTGACAGGGCATGTCTGCTGTTGTGCCAAAATCTGAACGTCTGCGAGGATCTGCGTGGCTAAAATCGAACCGGTTGGACTGTATCTGATTGTCGATACGCTGCCTGGACCCTCGGTGCTCGAACGGCTGCGCGCGGCGTTAGCGTCTGCAAAGTTTGCCAGCGCCTTGGTGCGTGCCCCGCACGGCCAGACGCTGGACGCCGCCATCGCGCGCCCGTTCGTTGAATTGATTCAAGCGCAAGACGTTGCCGCGCTGATCGACGATGACGCGCAGTTGGCGCGGACGTTGCGCGCCGACGGTGTGCACTTGCGCCCGAGCGAGGATCTGGAAAGCCGCCTACGGGACGCCCGCGAGATTTTGGGCACACGCTATATCGTGGGCGCTCAGGCCGCTTCTCGCCATGATGCGATGATGGCTGGCGAACAGGGTGCTGAGTATGTCGCGTTTGCCGGGGATGAGCAGGATGACTTTGTCGCGTGGTGGGCGGAAATCTTTGAGATTCCCTGTGTTGCTCTCGACGCCGCCGATCCCGTTGCGGCCGCGCTGATGGCCAGCCTCGGTGCCGACTTTGTTGCGTTTACGCTGCCATCGTTCGGAACGCCGGGAGACGCTGGCTATGAGACGCGGGCGTTTGCCGCGGCCATTGCGGAGGCGCCCCGTCATGGTCTGGACGCAAGCTAGGTTCACAAGCGCGGCGATCAACCCCAGGCGTGGCCATCAGCACGCATCTCCGAGCTGATTCACATTGGTCACATTCAATCTTGCCGTTCGACAGGATGCCACTATGAAGTTTGCAATCTGCCTGTGTGCCGGGCTCACCTTTGCCATCGGCAGCGCCCAGGCTGCAGGCGAAACCAAAACGCCAACGGCCAAGGTTACGCCCAAGCCCGCTGCGGCCGCGTCACCGGGGGCCAATACCAAGCCGCCCGTTGCGGACGCACCGGTCAAGGACGCGTGCATTGCCCAGATCGTCAACGCGCGGAACGCAGCGCCAGACGCTCAGGTCTCGACGTCGCCGGGGTCAGCCGATCAGGACGCGGCGTATCTTGCGTACGATCAGGGCAAGTTTCTCACCGCGCTGGCGCTGGCTGAGGCGGCTGCCGGGAAGGGCAATCCGCAGGCTCATACGCTGGTTGCCCGCATACACGACGAGGGCCGGGGCATCCCTCGCGACGCGATTACGGCGGCACGCTGGTATGCGCGTGGCGCTGAGTTGTGCGACGTTGCCGCCCTGTTTGCCTATGGGCTGATGCTGGCGGAGGGACGCGGGGTCGGCAAGGACCGTGCGCTCGCGGGCGAGATGCTTGAGAAAGCCGCCATCAGCGGTCACGCGCTGGCCAACTATAATCTCGGCCTGCTGTTCCTGCGCGGCGACGGCAAGCCCGAAAACGCCTACCGCGCTGCCCAGCACATTCTCTATGCCGCCGAAAAAGGGGTTGCCGCCGCACAATATGACATTGGCACGATGTATCAGGCGGGTGCTGGCGTCCCCAACGACGGCGTACAAGCGGCCCGCTGGCTGAACCGGGCCGCAGCGGCTGGGTATACCGATGCGCAATACGAATATGCCGTGATGCTGCTGAAGGGCTTGGGCCTGGAAAAAGATAAGCCCAAGGCCATCGAATATCTGACGGCTGCTGCCGATAAGGGGCTGCCCGGCGCGCAAAACCGACTGGCGCATCTGCTGCACGAAGGCGTCGGTATCGATAAGAATGCGATTGAAGCCGCCAAGTGGCGCACGCTTGCCAAAGCGGGTGGCGTGGTTGACGACGCGCTGGACGCGGAACTGGCCAAGCTGTCCAAGGCTGACCGCGCAAGCGCTGATCGTGCCGTTGCCGACTGGCGGGAACAGCGCGCCTTGCCGGGGCAGAAGAAGAATTAAGAAAGTTGGTGGGATCTGGACTCGTTGTGGTCGCCGCTGCGCGACGAGCGGGGCCAACCCCGCTTGCCCCGCTGGGAAGCACAGCTTCCCAGGCCCATCAGTTTTTGAGACTTACGACTTATCTGGTCCTGCCATTCGGGCCAGTACGCGCCCGATGGCCTCAGGAAGGTCCTCGGCAATGAGGCCGCGACCAATGGTATTTGCGCACTCGCCGTGGAGCCAGACGGCGGCGCAGGCGGACTCGAAGGCTGGCATTCCTTGCGCGAGCAGGCCGGTGACGAAGCCTGCGAGGACGTCGCCGGAGCCAGCGGTTGCGAGCCAAGGGGGCGCGTTGTCGTTGATGGCGGCGCGTCCGTCGGGGGATGCGATGATCGTATCTGCGGCTTTCAGGATGACTGTCGCGCCGCTACGTTTGGCGGCAGCACGAGCCCGGTCAAGTTTTGAGCCGGTCAGGTCAGGGAACACGCGCTTGAACTCGCCTTCGTGCGGGGTCAGCACGACGGGGCGTTGAGGATTCTCGGCGATCAGCGTGAACAGGTGGGTCATGACGGGTTCGGCATCGTCGTCCTGATCGAGCGTGAAGGAGGTCAGCGCGTCGGCATCGAGGACGACGGCTGCGTCGAACTCCAGCACGACTTGGACAAGGAGCCTTGTCGCAATCGAGACGCCCGCAGCTGGGCCGATGAGGACTGCGTTTTTGCGGGCATCGGAGAGGACTTCGCCCAGGCCGCGTGGACCTGCGAAGGGGGCGATTTGGATGGCTGTCAGGTGGGCGGCGTTGGTTGCCACAGCGTCCATGGGGCTTGCGACCGTAACTAGGCCTGCGCCGATCCGCAATGCGCCGCGTGCCGCCATCCGGGCAGCGCCGGTTGCATGCATCGGGCCGGACACCACGACGGTGTGGCCGCGTGTGTATTTGTGGGCGTCGGCCTGGAGATTGGGGAACGCGGCAGTCCAAAGAGCCGGGCCATTCGAGACCGCTTGAGCGCCGATAGCCGTTAAAACCGTTGCTGGTATCCCGATGTTGGCGACGGTCACCTCGCCGCAGAGCGTGCGTCCGGGCAGCAGCAGATGACCGGGCTTGCGGCGGAAAAAGGTGACCGTTTGGCGAGCTTGGACGGCGGGACCGTTAGGTGCGCCAGTGGTGCCAACAAGTCCGCTTGGCACATCGACAGCCAAGACTTGAACGCCGCTGGCATTCACTGCAGCTATCGCATCGGCAGCCCTGCCATCGACTGGCCGCGAAAGACCTGCCCCAAACATTGCATCAATGACCAGCGCGCCGCCCCCCATCATGTCCGGCCTGAAAGGGTCTACCGGTCCGCTCCACCTCCGCGCCATTTCCGCTGCGTCGCCGCGGATGGCGTCGATCGGGCCGAGGCTGTAGACTTGGATCCCATACCCGCGCTCGGCCAGCAACCGCGCTGCAACGAACCCATCGCCGCCGTTGTTGCCGGGGCCGCAGAGAACAACAATGCGGGAACCGGGTGCGACCATCTTTGCCGCCACATCGGCGACGGCTCGCCCCGCGTTCTCCATCAGCGTCAGCGACGGCACGCCTGCCGCGACGGCCAGTGCATCCGCCCGCGCCATCTCGTCCGTGGTCAGCAACTCAAGTCCTGCCATTATGATGCATCGCTTTCCGGCCCACCCGCCTTTAGTCCGTCGGATTGCTCATTTTTTGTTACTGCGTGCTGACTGAAAATTGGTCTAAGAGGTGAAGTATTAGGCAGCCTGCGCTTAGTCGTTGGCGGTCAAAGCCAATGGCATGCGGCCAAACGCCTGGAAATCATGGCGCGCCAGATTGGCTAACGAACTGGCATGTGGCGTGCTAACCTAGCTAGGGTCACCCCCGACATAGAAAACGTGAGGAACGAAGAGGGCCATGAAGAAGATCGAAGCGATCATAAAGCCCTTCAAGCTGGATGAAGTCAAAGAGGCACTGCAGGAAATCGGCCTGCAAGGGATCACAGTGATCGAAGCCAAAGGATTCGGACGGCAGAAGGGTCATACGGAATTGTACCGCGGCGCGGAATACGTCGTGGACTTTTTGCCCAAGGTTAAGATCGAAGTCGTGCTTGCCGACGACATGCTCGACAAAGCGGTTGAAACCATCCAGAAGGCGGCCCGCACCGGTCGTATCGGCGACGGCAAGATCTTCATTTCGACTATCGAGGATGCGATCCGTATCCGGACTGGCGAAACGGGCGGCGACGCCATCTGATTTCTGCCGCAATCGAGTGTAAGCGAACTGCGACTGCTCATGGCGGATTGCAGCGGGGAAACCCGCTCGTCCGCTTGTTAGTTGGAAGTTACACGAGTAACCTTAACGATGCTGAGCAGTAGATATTCAAGCGGCCCAAAGGGGGAGATTTTATGAAGAACGCTAGTGACGTCCTGAAGATGATCAAGGACAAGGACGTGAAGTTCGTCGACCTTCGCTTCACCGATACGAAGGGCAAAATGCAGCATGTCACGGCCGACGTGAGCTGCGTCGACGACGCCATGTTCTCCGATGGCTATGCTTTTGACGGCTCGTCGATTGCCGGTTGGAAAGGCATCGAAGCCTCAGACATGTTGCTGATGCCAGACCCTATGTCTGCCCACGTCGATCCGTTTTTTGCGCAGACCACCGTCGCCATTTTCTGCGACGTGCGCGAGCCAATGACCGGCCAGCCTTACGATCGCGACCCACGCTCGATCGCCAAGAAGGCCGAAACCTACATGATGTCTCTTGGCATCGGCGATCAGGTGTTCTTTGGCCCGGAAGCTGAATTCTTCATCTTCGACGACGTCCGCTTCTCGACCGACACCTACAAGGTCGGCTTCTCGGTGGATTCATCTGAACTGCCGTCGAATTCGAACACCGACTACGAGATGGGTAACCTCGCGCACCGTCCGCGCATCAAAGGCGGCTATTTCCCGGTGCCGCCAATCGACAGCTGCCAGGACATCCGCTCGGAAATGCTTTCGGTTCTTACCGAAATGGGCGTGACCGTTGAAAAGCACCACCATGAAGTGGCGTCCGCTCAGCACGAGCTTGGCGTGAAGTTCGGCCCCATGATCAAAATGGCCGACCACATGCAGATCTATAAGTACGTGGTCCATCAGGTCGCCCAGGCCTACGGCAAGACCGCAACCTTCATGCCGAAGCCAATCTTTGGCGACAACGGCTCGGGGATGCACGTCCACCAGTCGATCTGGAAGGGCGGCGAGCCAATGTTTGCTGGCAACAAATATGCTGACCTGTCGGAAATGTGCCTGTTCTACATCGGCGGCATTCTCAAGCACGCCAAGGCGATCAACGCCTTCACCAACCCGCTGACCAACTCCTACAAGCGTCTGGTTCCCGGCTACGAAGCCCCCGTGTTGCTCGCCTACTCGGCACGTAACCGCTCTGCATCGTGCCGGATTCCGCACGTGACCTCGCCAAAGGCGAAACGCATCGAAATCCGCTTCCCCGATCCAGGTGCCAACCCCTACCTCGCCTTCACCGCCATGCTGATGGCTGGCCTCGACGGGATCAACAACAAGATCCATCCGGGCGAGCCGATGGACAAGAACCTGTACGACTTGCCGCCCGCCGAACTCGCCAAGATCCCGACGGTTGCCGGGTCGCTGCGCGAAGCTCTGGCGGCACTCGATGCCGACCGCGCGTTCTTGAAGATGGGCGGCGTTATGAACGACGATATGATCGACAGCTACATCGAACTGCGCATGGCCGAAAACATGCGCTACGAAATGACCCCACACCCGGTGGAATACGACATGTATTACTCGGTGTAATTGAGTGAAGTGAAGGCCAGGGGACTTGTCCCCTGGACCCCGCGCTTTTTGTGCCAGGATTTTGAGGGCGGCTCGCGAGGGCTGCCCTTTTTGATTGATTACAGCAGCTTATCGACGACGCCGGATTTTTCCTGGACGAGTTGGCGGCCGGTCAGCCAGACGTCGCGGCCTTTGATGCGGCGGCGCAGGTCGGCAAGCCATGTATTGTTGAGCTTGCTCTCAAATCCGTCTTCAAACAGGCGGTCGGTGTATTTGCTGATCGCTTCCTTTTTCACGCCGTTCACTAGGCTCGGTGCAAAAGGGGCCATCTGGCGAAGGGCACGCTCGGCCTCCGGTTTCAGTTTCAAGATCACTTCGTGGAACATGAACCGCGCGTTTGGATGGGCGGTGCGCTCCATTCCGGCCAGGTACAACGGCACGCACATCGAGGCGCACACGTTTCCGGCACCGACCGTGGTATCGATGTAATGGACCCGCGCGGCCTTTTGGATGACGTCGAAGACTTCATGCCCGTGATCCACGCGACCACCGGGCGAATTCCATGAAATCAGCACGCGTTTGGGGTCTTTGCCGAGCTTGCGGAAGGCGTCCTCGAAGCGCTGTTTCATCGGCGGCTGGACGGGTCCGCTCCACGTCATGACGACGCGGTTTGGGTCGTGGCGAACATTCAGGCCGCCTGTTACTTGCGCGGCCATCGGGGCGGATTGGCTGCCCAGCCGCAGTCCGATCATCAACAGAACAAAGCAACCAAACACGAAAAATCGCACGCCAAACTCTCCCATACTCGGGCTTTCGCACTAAGTTTACAGTCGATATGTTGCGGGGGACTTAACGGAGCGACGTGGGTGTTGGAACTTATAGTTTGCTCGTTCAACAGTTGCTTTTGACCATAGTGTGTGGATTACGCGCGCAACGAAACTACGTGTAAGAGTGCTGGTTTTGGCCGTGCCGACCCAATCTGCGGGTGATGAATGAACCTCGATACTATTGGTGTCATTGGGACGACGGAGTTGGCGGCGGGTATTGCCTTGCGGCTGGCTGGCGGGGCGAAGGGGCCTCGGGTCATTGTGCATGGGCTGGATGCGGCGCAGATGGCGGCTATTTCGAAGCGGGCGCGGGTGTCGCGGGCGCCTAACCTGTTTGATCTGGCCAGCGAGTGTGAGGCCGTCATTGCGGCATACGACAGCCATGCGGCGCTGCGGGCAGCGCTGAGCGGGGACGCCGACCGGCCAGGTCTGCTGGGGGCGTTTCAGCCGGGGTCTGTTCTGTGCGATTTTTCGCCTGGACTTCCCGAGGAGTGCCGCCGCCTTGCAGGGCAACTTGCCGGCGGCGCAATCGGATTGGTTGAGATGGGCATCGCGGGCGATGCGGCAAGCGGGGAAGCCCGTCTGTTCGCCGGCGGATTTGGCGAACATATTGACGGCTTGGCTCCTGTATTCGCGCAACTTGGCTCTTGGAAACGCGCAGGCCCGCAGGGTAGCGGTCGCATGCTGGCGGCCCTGACCGAGGCCATTCGCGCCACCTATCACGCCGCGATGGCCGAAGCTCAAGCCATCGCCGACGCGAGCGGTTTCGTGCCCGACGAACTCACTGATCCGCCTGTGTCCACCGACGAGCGCTCGGGGTTTGCAGCCCAATTGGCAATCGCCAAAGCCATTGCCTTAACGCACGATTTACAGACGCCGATTTTCGACGCAATCGCCAAACAACTCGCAGAGCTGCCCAAGGCCGGTCGCCAATGAAGCTCGAAGAAGCGCGCGATGATCGGCAACGTCCTCGTATAGAGCTCGAACCCACCGATCATCCGTTGGCGATTGAGCAGCGGGCGGGGATTACATTCGACCGGTTGCTCGACATTTATGCGCTCAACGGTCACGACATCGCGCGGGCACTCGTGGACTAAGCCAGTCCGCCCTTGCACTTCAATGGCATGCCAGCCATAATGACGCATGTTCCGAGGGGTGCCGGACGGCTGAGATCGCGGATTGCTGCGAAAACCCTAAGAACCTGATCCGGGTCATGCCGGCGAAGGGACGGACGAAGCGCTCGGCGTGCAGCCCCCGCTGCACCGTGCGTGTCCATTCGCAGGCATGCCCTTCTATCCGACGCGGTCGGACGACGACAGGAGTATGCCCCCGTGACGCCCATGAATTTTGGCGGAGACGTCGAAGAAGTATCTCCAGCACTCAGCCGTTTCATCGCGGGCCTTATTGGCCCCGTGCTCGTGGCCATCGCGGGCACTCTTTTGTTGAACCGCGATTTGGCCCCTGAGATTGCCAGCGAAATTGCCCACAGCAAAGGGCTGATCGTCTTGTCAGGCGCTATGTTGCTTGTCGCAGGCATTGCGCTGGTTCAGTGCCACGCAACATGGCGCGGCTGGCCAGCGGTCGTGACGGCGCTCGGCTGGTTGTCGATCGTCTCCGGCCTCGTGCGCATTCTCTTTCCAAGCCAATTGGCCGGCATGGCCGTAGACCTCACGAATCCGACGGTCATTGTGACCACGGCCTTGTTCTGTCTCGGGCTTGGCGCGTTTCTGTCAGCCAAAGCCTATCTTTAGATCCTCACGCCATCCTCCCATCGAACCGCTGGAATTGACATGAACAAGCCAACCCGCCCATCGGACCTGATGATCCCCGCCGTCACCACAGGGGCGATCTTTGGATCACGCAAAGTCTATTCCGCCCCCGATGCGCACCCCGACGTGTTGGTGCCGTTTCGCGAGATCGCGCTGAGCGACAAGGCCGAACCGACGTTTCGCGTCTACGACAGCTCGGGGCCGTACACCGACGACACCGCCCGCATCGACGTGGAAATGGGATTGCCGCGTGCGCGCGCGCAGTGGGTGATGGAGCGCGGCGGGATTGAGGAATACGATGGCCGCCCCATCAAGCCCGAGGACAACGGCCATGTTTCGGGCAAACACGCCGCCCGCGTGTTCCCCAACACGCCCAAACCCATGCGTGGCATCGGCAGTGCGCTGGTCACGCAGTATGAGTTTGCCAAGGCCGGGATCATCACGAAGGAAATGATCTTCGTTGCCCACCGGGAAAATCTTGGCCGTCAGGCCATGCACGATCAGGCCCAAGCGAAACTTGCCGACGGTGAAAGCTTTGGCGCAAGCCTGCCTGCGTTCGTCACGCCGGAGTTCGTGCGCGACGAGATCGCTCGTGGCCGCGCAATCATTCCAGCCAATATCAATCACGCCGAATTGGAACCGATGATCATCGGCCGAAACTTCCTAGTGAAGATCAACGCTAACATCGGCAACTCCGCCGTTTCGTCCTCCATCGAGGAAGAAGTCGAGAAGATGGTGTGGGCGATCCGCTGGGGCGCCGACAACGTGATGGACCTTTCGACGGGGCGCAACATCCACACCACGCGCGAATGGATTTTGCGCAACTCGCCAGCCCCCATCGGCACCGTGCCGATCTATCAGGCACTGGAAAAGTGCGACGGCGACCCCGTCCGCCTGACCTGGGAGCTTTATCGCGATACGCTGATCGAACAGTGCGAGCAGGGCGTCGATTACTTCACGATCCACGCGGGCGTGCGTCTTGCCTATGTGCCGCTGACTGCGAACCGCGTTACCGGCATCGTGTCGCGCGGAGGGTCGATTATGGCCAAGTGGTGCCTTGCCCACCACAAGGAAAGCTTCCTTTACGAGAACTTTGCCGAGATTTGCGACATCATGCGCCGCTATGACGTGTCGTTCTCACTCGGCGATGGGTTGCGCCCCGGCTCGATTGCCGATGCCAACGACCGTGCGCAGTTTGCAGAGCTAGAAACGCTTGGAGAATTGACAAAGATCGCCTGGAACAAAGGCTGTCAGGTGATGATCGAGGGTCCCGGACATGTGCCGATGCACAAGATCAAAATCAATATGGACAAGCAGTTGCGCGAGTGCGGCGAGGCGCCGTTCTACACACTCGGGCCTCTCACGACCGACATTGCGCCCGGCTACGATCACATCACGAGCGGCATCGGTGCTGCGATGATCGGCTGGTTTGGCTGCGCGATGCTATGCTACGTCACGCCCAAAGAGCACTTAGGGCTGCCTAATCGCGATGACGTGAAAGTTGGCGTCATCACGTACAAGATCGCGGCCCACGCGGCGGATTTGGCGAAGGGGCATCCAGCCGCGCAGTTGCGCGACGATGCGCTGTCGCGCGCGCGGTTTGATTTCCGCTGGGAAGATCAGTTCAACCTCGGACTCGACCCGGATACGGCGCGCGCCTATCACGACGAGACGCTGCCGAAAGACGCGCATAAGGTGGCCCACTTCTGCTCGATGTGCGGGCCGAAATTCTGCTCGATGAAGATCACGCAGGATGTGCGCGACTATGCGGCGACGTTGAATGCGGGTGTCGAGGGCATGAGCGCGGCCGAAAAGGGGATGGCCGACATGAGCGCGAAGTTCAAGGCGATGGGTTCGCAGGTGTATGTGGATGCGGATAAGGTTTCTGCCGCTGCGGTCACGGATGCTACCCAGGACGACCACTCCGCCGCCGCCGTCAAAGCCAGCAACTCGGCGTTGGGGTAGGCTCACGACACTGACGTGACTCAGGGCCGGGGGCATCTGTCCCCGACTTTCCTTCACCGTTTCGAGGCCAGCTCATGTCCTGCTCCCGTGCGCTCATTACCCTGTTCGCTTTTGGCGTCTGTGCGACTTCGGCCTATGCCGTGCCCGTGGAGAAGCGGGACTTTTTTCCGGGCAATCCGGCAGAGTTGCCGTGTTCGATCCGTGTGGTGTTCGAGAGTTCGGCGACGGGGCCGGACTATGCCGTCTGGAATGAAATCCGAACGTATCTGTCGACCACCAAAGACGTGCAACGCGCGGAAGCGTTCGGCTGGCGCATGGAAGGCGAGTTCATCCTCTGCCTTCAGGTTGAAGAACCCGAAGCGCTCCCCAAAGTTTTTGCGGACATCAAGACCTTGATCCCCGCGATACCCACCGGAACGAGCGGCCCGACGATGGCCACCCTTGGCGCACCACGACGCCGTTAGCCGACGGCAGAGGTCGTCAGCGCTTGCGGTAGAATTCAAACGTGTGTGCGCCTGCGTCACCGGGGACGACAAAGCGTTGGCCTAGTGCCGGGAAATCGAACGGGGCAAATGCGTTCAAGCCCGCACTTGGCACATCCACGAACGATGGGTGGTTTTCGGGCGTGTCGTTATAGCCGATCACCATCACGCCACCGGGGGTTAGCGCGCGCACCGTCTCTGCCATCGCAAGCTCGGTGTCGGCTGGCGTGTCGATCCCCCATCCGAACACGCCATTGATCACGATGGCGTCGAAGGTCAGCGGTGCGACGTGGGCGTTGAGATTGAGATAACTGTCGACGATGTGATGGGTCGCGCTGCCGAACTTTGCCTGATCGGCGTCGATTTCAATCGTCCAATACTCTTTCGCCGCGAACGGCTGCGCGTAGATTTTGGTGTACCAGCGGCAACCCACAAACAGCACGCGTTTGATTGCTGGATCGGCTGCCAGGACAGGCAGGATCGCATCTTCGAGCACGCGACGGTTGGGCAATTCCAAGCGGAAATCCCAGCCTGACATGCGGACGGTCTGGGCTTGATAGCGGACATGCCGCAAAGCCTGGGCCACCCCGCTGGGGAGGACCTTACGTGCAAGGTTTTTGACGCTGGACGGTGCGGACATGTGCGGTCTCCATGATGGAAGCGCACATTACGCATCATGGAGTAAATAAAGACCTTCGCGTTTTCGATGGGCGCGCAGAACGGGGTGATTATTGCCAGCAGGTTTGGTTTATGCCTGTCGATCGGATAGGGTCCGTCCGTGAAAAGCCGTGCTATGTTGGCCACGAAATCGCACTGCGTCTGTCATTGTGTGCGGAGTATCGACATGTCGAATTTCATGCGTGCGGCGCTCTGTGTCGCTGTTGTCGCGGCGTTTGGGGTTGGGATCGCTGACGCCTCAGACGAAAGGGCGAGGCACGCTCATCGTGATCGGCTGGTTGCTTATCCCGACCGACTGGTCGTCAGCGCGCGACAGGCGAGCCCCGACCCGCGACGCGTCACATGGTTCGTTCCACCGACCTATGCCATCGCGCCACGCACGACTGGTCTCTTTTTTGGACCGCGCTATTTCGCCCGGCAGGCTTATTCAGGCCCCGCTCAACGCGGGCGCGCTTATCACGTTCGCCGCCGGACCTCATAAACCCTATCAAGAACAAAAGGGCCGCAGTTTCCTACGGCCCCCGTGAGGCGTGCATCGGCGCGGGTGGCCCGCGTCGCCGTGCGTTCAGCTACCCATATGGAGCTGAGCGACGACCTGCGACTGCGTGCGAACCGAAATCCGTGCTACGACAATCCCACTCGACATCGGATCACCTCCTTTCAATTGTTGACGACAGCCCTCAGCTTCGTTTGGTTTGTGACACTTGTCAAACGATCCCGGGCGTGGGATGCCCAAATTACAGGATTATAATTCGCGCTTCGACACAAATTGTACGCATACAAATGCTGTCTTCAGTTGTACGGGTTGCGTGCATCATCACATGGGGAGTTAAACAGTGTTCAATCGTGGTACTGGCGCGGACGGGCGACCGCCGGATCTTCAAAACCTGTTTCAGGCACCGGCTCTAGCACAGCAACCGCCTGCCGTGCCATCCGCCCCGCTCGTGCCGCAACCGGTGACGCTTCCTGTGGCTGCTGCGCCAGACCACGCGGTCGTTCATGAGTCCGTCATCGGTTCGGATCTCGTGATCGTGGGCGATAAAATTACGGTGATCACCAAGACCCGCCTGGTTGTCCATGGCGAAGTCCGGGGGGACATCAATGGCCGCGAAGTCGTGATCGGCCAGACCGGCAAGGTCACTGGAACGGTCGCTGCAAACACCATAGACGTTCACGGGCACGTGCAAGGCGCTGTGAAAGCGGCCTCGGTCACGCTGCACCCGACCGCACATGTCGACGGCGACATCCACAACCAAGTTCTGAAGATCTCGGAAGGCGCCGTGTTCGATGGCCGTGTGCGCCGCGCCAAAGACCCGGCCGAGCTGATGCCGGTGCTTGACGCATCTGCCTTCACGCCCAAGACGGCATGAAGGCTTGATTGATTCAAAACGATTAAAACCGTCCGGACCGGCCGGACGGCAACTCTTGCTGGCAGTTTGACTGGACACGGATGTCGTGACCAATGAACCGGCAAATTTCGCGCTTGAAGTTGGGATTGTTGCGGATTTTGGCTGCCGATGCCTTCATCCCGTATGTCGACGCGACCTCTGCCAGATAAGCGTCCTGGCAGTAGGGCGTCGCGAGTTGGTCACCGCGCACGCGCTGGTATCCATCCTTGCATTCGATGGCTTGGGCCTGAGTGGCCGTGACTGCAAGCAATGCTAGAGTTACCGACAGATTAGTCAAAAAATTTCGCCATTTGAATTGGCCCAGTCGCATCGTTTGATCTCCAAAGATATCGCTGCGGATCAGCTTAGTTTTACATGTTTTAAGGGTCTTCGTAACACAGATGATCTATGTATTATAGTGCATTAAATGACCACAGATTGCCTTATTTCGGTTATTTTCCATAAGTCTGAATCAGTGTTCGATACTCGTTCTTTCGGTTCAAAACTGCGACAGGTGGTCACGCAAGCCGAAATCGAGTTTCGAAAAGGCGATAAAAAACAATGAGCCGCGACATTTTCGCGAATACCGTTCAGTTTGTTTGGTTGACCCTTTTGATCATCAATGGTCGTTTCGCGACCACCAGAGGGGGATCGTCCCCAGACAATTGTGAGATGGCTGAACTGGTTCTGGTGTTCCGTTAAGTCGTGGTGTGTTTTTGCAAAATGGGGCGCATGGAAACAGTTCATGTTTTCCGCCTCTGAAAAGTCTGAACGGCCCTGTCAGAACGTCGACAGAGGACTGAGACTGGAACCCACCTCGAAACGCTGCCGTCCATTCCATGGAGTAATCATCAAATGCGCAAGCTTATGATGGGTTTTTTGACGACCGTCGCTGCCATTTTGTTTGCCACCACTGCGAATGCTGCTGCACGCTGGTCGTGCGAAGGCGCTGAATACGTTTGTGGCTCGTCTTCGCGTGCCGCGTCGGCTTCGTCCTATGAAGCTTCTGAACCCAAGGCCGCACGCCGCGCCAACAAGCAGCGTGTTGCAAAGGCCGTGACCGAGCCAGACGAGAAGCCAGCCCGCCGGGCACCCCGCAACGTCAGCAACGACACGGGTGGAGACAGCTATTCGGGTAAGGCCTCGTACTATTGGCAGCCCCAGGCGCTTGCATCTGGCGGCCGCTTCAACCCGAACGCATACACCGCAGCACACAAGACCCTCCCATTCGGCACCCGCGTCCGCGTGACCAACCAGAACAACGGTCAGTCGGTCGAAGTTGTGATCAATGACCGTGGTCCCTACATCGCTGGCCGGATCATCGATCTTTCGCGCGCTGCCGCCCATGCGATCAACATGCAGGGTTCGGGCGTGGTTCCGGTGTCCATGCGCGTTCTCGGCCGGGGTTGAGCCAAGACGCTTGTCGTGAGTTCGCACACAACAGATAAGGTCGTTTGCATTTGAGCGGCCATACTTGTGACATTCGGCGGTGGCTGCGTTCGCGCAGACCACCGCCGAATCATCCCGGCGGCCATCACACAACAGCGATCGCCCTACGTGACAACCTGCCTTCTTCGACGTGCGCTTTATCCGGCGGCCTGTTTGGCCATGTTGGCTGCCAACTCCATTGGCATTGCAGGCACGGCTCAGGGCCAAGACATCTGGTCGGCCATAGCCGATAGCGCCGCCTCCCATCGCACGCCCGCCTCGCCCCGGAGCTGGCGCACGACGATCGAACTCGCACGGGCGGAGCCCGCCGCTGTGTCGGCGACCGACCCGAACTGGACGGCAACGGTCGTTTACGCCAAGGTTCCGCTGGCGTCTGCCAACCCGATCCCGCGCGCTACTCCCCGCGCTGTCAATTCACTGACCGGGACACCGCATCGGTTGGATGGCATCGCGTCTTATTACTGGCAGGACCAGATGACGGCATCGGGCGAACGCTTCGACCGGACGGCCATGACTGCCGCCCATAGGACGTTGCCGTTGAACACCCAGGTGCGCGTCACCAACGCGCTCAACGGCCGGACCGTCGTTGTGCGGATCAACGATCGCGGGCCGTTCAAACCAGGGCGGGTGATCGACCTTTCGGAGGCTGCGGCCCACCATTTGGATATGCAGCGGTTAGGGCTGGTGCAGGTCAAGCTTCAGGTGGTGTCGAACTGAGTGGGGCAGGCTAGCAGGGTTGCTTTCGTTGCTCAAAAACAGCCGACGATCCGGGCCACGTCCAGCATCAAGGCGTCGGCGCGGGTGATGGCGAGGAAGGCTGCCCCTGCAAGAACGGCCAGGGCTGCCACCCATAGGGCGCGCGGCCATTGCGCAGGCTGCCCGGCGCGGTCAGGGTTTGCCGGAAGGGTCACGTTCGATCAACCTCTCTTGCCACGGCGTCCGTTGCTGTCCATTGCTGCACAACTGTACATCAAGTAGGGGCCGGGACGGAAGCTGGACGTTCGCGCTCGACCGCTGCTTCGTTAATCGGCCAGTGGATCAGAGCCGCAAACAAGCCGAGCCCAATCGAAATCCACCACATCGTATCGTACGACTTTGTCATGTCGTAGACGAGGCCGCCAAGCCAAACGCCTAAGAACGAACCGACCTGATGGGACAGAAACACAACCCCGTAAAGCATGGTCATCCACGTTGGCCCAAAGAACGTCGCAACCAAACCGGACGTGAGCGGGACCGTCGACAGCCATACGAGGCCGAGCGCACCGCTTAATGCCATGACAGTCAGCGGCGTGATCGGCAGCACAAGAAAGCCCACGAAGATCAAGGCGCGTATGATGTAGATCAAGCTCAGGGCGTGACGCTTGGCCATGACCTTTGAAGATTGCCCGGCCAAATACGTGCCGATCAGGTTGCCGATGCCGACCAACACCAACGAGATGACGGCAACCTTTGGGTCGAGGCCTTTATCGGCGACGAAGGCTGGCAGATGGACGCCGTAGAAAACGACGTGGAAGCCGCACACGAAGAACCCTGCATTCAGCAGCAAAAAACTTGGATGCTGACAGGCCTCCTTCAGCGCTGCCCAGATCGACTGCGGCTTCTCCTTCGTCACGGCTGCAATCGGACGCCCCGAAACAGGTAACGCCAGCGGGAGCATCAGCATGCAGGTTGCCGACAGCACCAAAAGCGTGGTTTTCCAGCCCACATAGTCCATCAGCAAATGCGCGTAGGGCAGCGCGATCAGAATGCCGATGCCGCTGCCCATCCCGAGCATCGCGATGGCCTGCGTGCGCTGTTCCGGCGGTGCGGCACGGCTGACGGCCCCAACCAGCGCATTGATGCCAGCGCCGGCCACGCCAAGCCCCAGGAACACGCCAGATGCGATCAAGTGGGCCCGGTCTTGCGCGCCCCACATCAGCAACAATCCAATCGCAGTACACAGCGCGCCGAAAATGACCACGCGGCCAGCGCCAAACTTATCGGCGATGCCACCGGTGAACGGGGCAGCGACGCCCCAGACGATGTTGGCAATCGCGATTGCGATGGCGAAGTCTTCGCGTCCCAGACCCAGTTCCATCGTCATCGGTTTCAGGAACAGACCCATGGTCTGGCGGATTCCCATGCCGATTGCCGCAACGGTCGCTGCCGCGATCACAATGGCCATCCAGGAGATGGCCCTGCCGGGCTGCGGCGATAACGAGACGCTCATAGAGCCGATCCTTTGCCTTTGAATTGCGTTCTATGGACCTGAATGTCTATCGTTCGCAACGCTATCTGCGTCACGGCCTCACCGGTACTGTCCAATCCGCGTGTCTCAATCTCGATTTGGACACTCCCCGTGGGAGAGACGGGCGGGGCTATCCGGATCAGGTTGTAGCGCGCCAGCGGTTCGTCTGAATAGGCGCGGCCTGCCGATGCCGACGCGACGCCTTCGATGGCCATCGCGCCGTTCATGATACTCGACATGACGTGATTGTGCCCGTGCACGACCAGTTCCGCGCCGTGCTGCGCCAATACGCCAGCCAGAGCCTCGGCATCGCTTAGCGCCCGTTGCGGCGGGGCGAGACCTGGGACTGGGGGATGGTGGATCATGACCAGCCGGACCAGTCCAGCCTCGCCAAGCCGATCCAACGAGGTAGCCAGTCGCGCCAGTTGCTGCGCGCCAATCTCGCCGATGGCGGAGCCGGGCCGTGTCGCGACCCCTGAATTCACACCGATGATTGCCACCGGTCCAGCCCGGCGCACATAGGGAAAAGCCATGCCGGGTTCAGCGATTGTCTGGCCAAATGCGTCGCTGGCCATGTAGGGGGACCATAGCGCCAGCCCGGCCTCGGCCTCGCGGGCAACGTAGGCATCGTGATTTCCCGGCACCACGCTGACCCAACCGGGCGGCCCCAGCGCCGTCAACCACTCGCGGGCTGCCTCGTATTCGCTGGGCAGACCAATATTGATGAGATCGCCCGACACCAGGACATGGTCGGGGGCCCGCGCCTTCACGTCTGCGACGATCTTTTCGATGGCCCATGCGAGATGAATGAATTGCCGCTTGCGGGTCCAGTTGAGCCACCCCAAAACGCGTTTCACGTTGACCAGACCGGGCCTCAGACCAGACGTAAATCCGCCGTGGAACGGCAGATGGACGTCCGACAAATGGGCTAGTGTCACACTCTTGCTCACGGCCACCTTGCTCCTTGTTGCAGCGCTGCCATACCAGACCGGCCAGTGCGTGACGAAGCCGCATTTCGACGTCCCCTTGCCAACGCCGCTCAAACCGTTCAAACGGCAAGTGCGCCGCACAAGGCGCAATGGACCGACAAGGCAGAGCCATGAGCCAACGCACTGGCGCACAAAAGATCCTGAACCGGTGGGTGTTCCAGCCGATGTGGCGGCTGCAGCGTCCGCTGACGCTTGGGGCGCAGGGCGTGGTTGTGGGAGAAGACGGTCGCGTGCTGCTCGTGCGCCATACCTATCGTCCGGGCTGGTGCTTTCCGGGCGGTGGGGTTGAAAAGAACGAAACGGTGCTGACCGCTTTGAAGCGCGAACTCCACGAGGAATGCGGGGTTGTGATTGACAAGACGCCCGATCTGTTCGGTGTCTACTCCAACCATGCGATGTTTCCCAACGACCACGTCACGCTGTTTGTCGTGCGGCACTGGCACCGCAGCCACGTGCCAGCACCGAACAACGAGATTGCCGCCCATGACTTCTTTCCGGTGACGCCTGCACCCGCCGATTGCGCGTCGGCCACGATCCGGCGGCTAGATGAAATTTTCAACGGCGTCCCGCGCAGCGAACTCTGGTGACCGCACCGATGGACAAGCCCGAACATACTCCGGCGGTGGACGGTGGTGCCATCACACGGCATCTGACCTTGGCGGACCTGCCGGGTGTCTGCCGTCTACAGGCGCGCGTGTTTGGCCCTGGACGGTTTGCACGCACGGCCTACCGTATCCGGGAAGGCACGCCGCAGGTGTCGCCGTTCTGCCGCGGCGCATTCATCGGTCCGGCGCTGATTGCAAGCCTGCGCATGACGCCGGTTGCGATCGGGGCCAGCCGCCCGCATCTGCTGCTGGGCCCTCTTGCGGTCGCGCCGGAGTTTTCGGGGCAGGGCTTTGGCCGCCGCCTGATTGCCGAAGCGCTGGCCGATGGCAAGGCCCGCGGGATGGGGATCGTGACGCTGGTTGGCGATCTGCCGTATTATGGACGTTTTGGGTTTTCCCCTGTCCGACCCGGTACAATTCTGTTTCCTGGCCCGGTCAATCCGGGCCGCATTCTCGCTTGTGAGCTAACGCCTGGAACGCTAACGGCTGCCACTGGGGTGGTGACTGCCATCGATATGTGAAGGAGTGTGCAATGTTTCCGCTGTCGCATATGCTGACCTCCTTTGTTAAAAAGGGGCGGCTTACTGTTCAAGATCACACCGGCAAGACGCACGTTTTCGGCGGGCTTCTTCCCGGCCCCGACGTCACCATGAAGATCGGGGACCCGAGCCTTTACAAGGGGCTGTTTTTCAATCCCGAACTAAACATGGGTGAAGCCTATATGGATGGCCGGGTGACCTTCCCCGGCTCGGACCTGCGTTCGTTTTTGACGCTGTTTTCGATCAATCGGCTGTCGCTGGGCAACTATCCTCTCCAGCGCGTTTTGAAAACGGTTTCGCGCGGTATGAAGCGTTTGCAGCAAGCCAATCCGATCGGGCAGGCGCAAAAGAACGTTTCGCATCATTACGATATTGGAAACAATCTCTACACACTGTTCCTCGATGAGAAGATGTTTTATTCCTGCGCCTATTTCCGCGACGACGCCCAAACGCTGGAAGCTGCCCAAATCAACAAATGCCGCCTGCTCGCCGCCAAGCTCAGTCTCAAGCCTGGCCAGAAAATCCTGGATATCGGCTGCGGGTGGGGCGGACTTGCGATGTATCTTGCTTCCGTTGCCGACGTTCACGTCACCGGCGTCACGCTATCGAGGGAACAGCATGCGCTGGCCGTTGAACGCGTGACGGCTGCAGGCCTTGCGGATCGCGTTCATATCAAGTTGCAGGACTATCGCCACGTCAGCGACACGTTTGACCGGATCGTATCGGTGGGCATGTTCGAGCATGTCGGCGTTGGCCACTATCACGAGTTTTTCCAAAACGTGAACCGGCTGCTGAAAGACGACGGGGTGATGATGCTCCACTCTATCGGGCATATGTCGCCGCCCGGCACAGCGAGCCCCTGGATGCGCAAATACATTTTTCCGGGCGCTTATTCGCCAGCCCTTTCGGAAGTCTTTCCTGCGGTTGAAAACAATTCTCTATGGGTGACCGACCTAGAATTCCTGCGCGTTCATTACGCAACGACACTGCGTCATTGGTTCGACCGATTCGAGCGAAATCGAGAGAAGGTCGTCGCGATGTACGATGAAAAATTCTACCGTATGTTCGAGTTCTATCTGATCAGCGCTGAAATGATGTTTCGGACGGGAAGCCAGGAGGTCTTTCACATGCAGATATCCAAGACCCGCGACGCTAGCCCGCTGACACGCGACTACATCACCGACACGCAGCGGGCCTATATCGACGCGGGCTATTGAGACACTGTAGGACCGGTTTATCAGTGAGGCGTTAGATTGCGTTAAGAGTACGTGCGTCAGATGCCCCAGAGCCACCAACTAGAGCCGGTCTCCGACGCCGAGGCGGCTGCGCTGTTTGCCGACCTGACGCGGTTTGGACTGGTGGCGCTTGCCGTATCCGGTGGGCCAGATAGCCTTGCGCTGTTGCATCTGTTTGCCCGCTGGCGTGCGCAATTGGCCGAGCCACCTGCAACGCTCGTGCTGAGCGTCGATCATGGCCTGCGGCCGGCTTCTGCTGGCGAGGCGGACTTTGTTGCCCGTGAGGCCGCCGGTCTGGGCTTGCTGCATGACACGCTGGTGTGGGGCGGGCCGAAACCTGCGACCGGACTGCCGAACGCCGCGCGGGAGGCCCGTTACCGGCTCATGACCGAACGGCTGGCCCGCGAGACTAGGGCTCCAATTGCGCTGCTAACGGCACATACCCAGGACGATCAGGCCGAAACGCTGCTGATGCGGTTGGCGCGCGGCAGCGGCGTGGAAGGACTTGCTGGGATGTCGCGCGAACGTTCGCTGTCCAAAGATTATGGCATCACGTTAGTCCGGCCGCTGCTGGCCGTACCAAAGGCGCGGCTCGAAGCCACCCTAGACGCGCTCGGTGGGACTTGGATCGTTGACCCCACCAATTCGGACCCGGCCTATGAACGCCCGAGGTTGCGCCAATCCCAGGTGTTGCGGGACGAAGCGGGGCTGACCAATGCTGCGCTGGCACTTTCGGCTACACGGCTTGTGCGGGCGAATGTCGCGCTGGAGGTGACCACCTGTGCGCTGGAGGCTTGCGCGGTTGTGCATGTGCCGGGGATTCTGGCGGCCATCTATCGTGCGGCCTTCGACGTGGCACCGTCCGAAATCCAAATCCGGCTGCTCGCTCGCCTCCTGGCGGCCTATGGAGGCGAGCATCCGGTGGCCCAACTGAGCGAGATCGAACGCCTCGCCGCCCGGTTGGCGGCCCCGGACGCTGCCGCAATGACGCTCGGCGGATGCCTCATCACGCCTAAAGCCGACTCTATTTTGATCCACCGTGAAGCCGGGCGCGGCTTGCCTGTTCTCGATCTTGCACCCGGGCAATCCGCCGTCTGGGACGCGCGATTCATGGTCTCGCTTGACGCGAGTGCACCTGGCCCGTGCAGCGTTCGTGCGCTGAGCGCTGCCGAATGGAACGTCCTGGCCGTCAAATCTGCGTGTATCAGCCGCGCTCGCGAAGCCCTCACCGTGCCATCGTTCTGGCACGCGGGCGGGCTCGTCGCCGTGCCGCAATTGCGGGCGCTGCGCGGCGAACCCACTTTGGAACGACAGTTGCATTGGCTTGCCAGCGCGGACGTTTTGGCCGTCTTTGAACCAGCCTGTGTGGCAAGACCTGCTGCGATCAAGACTGTTCAATGACGGAAACGACATGAGACAATCACGGAGCGTGAGCGTAGTGTTGACATGAACAGGCTTAAACTTGAAATCCGTGGCCGCACTCTGTCGGGAACATCGCCGGGGCGTGCTGCTTGGCAAAGCAGGGTCAACACCCTATTTTGCATGACTAGGGTTAAGAGGCTTGCCTCACGTTTGAAGCCTTGCGCCGGCCCCGATACGCTTGATCCCAAGCGCGTCCAGGGCAGATAGGGACCGATATGAATTCGAATATACAGAAGCTCGCCATCTGGGTTGCCTTGCTGGTGCTGGCGGCGGCGCTCTTCAACATTTTCAATAATCCTGGGCGCACGAATCGCGGCCCACAGATCGGCTACTCGGAATTCCTAAACAACGTTCAGTCCGGCAGCGTGTCGTCGGTGACGATTGCTGGAAACCGCATCCTGGGCACGTTCAAGGAAGGCAACGCGCCGTTCACAACGCTGAAAGACGAGGACCCCAAGCTGGTCGACCGTCTGCGCGAGAAGGATGTCAAGTTCGAGTACAAGCCATCGGAAGAAGAGCTGCCCTCGATCATGAGCGCGCTTATTTCCTGGTTCCCGATGCTGCTGCTGATCGGCGTGTGGGTGTTCTTCATGCGTCAGATGCAGTCGGGCTCGGGCCGCGCCATGGGCTTTGGAAAGTCGCGCGCCAAGCTGCTGACCGAACGCCACGGTCGTGTGACGTTTGACGATGTGGCCGGTGTCGATGAAGCTAAATCCGACCTCGAGGAAATCGTGGACTTCCTTCGCGATCCGCAGAAGTTCCAGCGGCTCGGCGGGCGCATTCCGCGCGGGGCGTTGCTGGTTGGCCCACCAGGTACGGGTAAGACCCTGCTTGCCCGGGCGATTGCCGGTGAAGCCAACGTGCCGTTCTTTACGATTTCGGGTTCCGACTTCGTTGAAATGTTCGTCGGCGTTGGCGCATCGCGCGTCCGCGACATGTTCGAGCAGGCCAAGAAGAACGCGCCTTGCATCATCTTCATCGACGAAATCGACGCTGTCGGCCGTCATCGTGGCGCGGGCCTGGGCGGTGGCAACGACGAGCGCGAGCAGACGCTGAACCAGTTGCTCGTCGAGATGGACGGCTTCGAAGCTAACGAAGGCATTATCTTGATCGCGGCGACCAACCGGCCTGACGTGCTCGACCCTGCCTTGCTGCGTCCGGGCCGGTTCGACCGGCAGATCACGGTTCCCAACCCAGATGTCGGCGGTCGCGAGAAGATCCTCAAAGTTCACATGAACAAGGTGCCTTTGGCACCAGATGTCGAGCCGCGCGTTTTGGCTCGTGGTACGCCGGGCTTTTCGGGTGCCGATCTGGCCAACCTCGTCAACGAAGCCGCTCTTTTGGCTGCGCGCCGTAACAAGCGCATCGTGACCATGGTCGAATTCGAGGACGCCAAAGACAAGATCATGATGGGCGCCGAACGCAAGACCATGGCGATGAGCGAAGAAGAAAAGAAGCTCACCGCCTATCACGAAGCCGGTCATGCCGTGGTTGGGTTCTACGTGCCGTCGGGCATCCCTGTGCACAAGGCGACGATTATCCCGCGTGGCCGTGCGCTCGGCATGGTCAAGTTCCTGCCGGAAGGCGACCGCTATTCGATGAAGTACATCGAGTTTACGTCGCAACTGGCGGTCGCAATGGGTGGCCGGGTTGCCGAAGAAATCACGTTCGGCAAGGAAAACATCACGTCCGGCGCGTCCAGCGACATCCAACAGGCGACTCGTGTTGCCCGGGCGATGGTTACGCAGTTTGGCTATTCGGACAAACTCGGCACGGTTGCCTACGGCGATAACAACGAAGAAGTGTTCCTCGGGATGAGCATGGGCCGCCAGCAAAGCGTCGCTGAATCGACTGCTCAGACGATCGACGCCGAAGTCAAGTTGCTGGTCGATCGTGGCTATGCCGACGCCCGCCGCATTCTGACCGACCATAACGAGGAATTCGTTCGTCTGGCGCAGGCGTTGCTTGAGTACGAAACGCTCACGGGCGAAGAGTGCAAGGCTGTCATGCGTGGCGAGCGGGTTCACCGCAATGTCGGCGACGACTCGGGTTCTTCGACCGGCTCGGCTGTGCCAACCACGGGCCGTCCGCGTCCACGCGGCGAGGCTCCGGGCGGGCTTGAGCCACAGCCGACGACTTGATCGTGAGTGTTTAATCTTCAAGCACGAACGGCCACGGGCTCATCCCCGTGGCCTTTTTATAGGGTCGACGCCAGTTTGGCCCACTTGCCGTCAGCAAAAGGCTCGCCTGCCCATGATCTCCCCGCTCTACCTTCGCCCGATGGGGCTGTTCATGCACGCGCTTGACGCGCCGGGCGATAGCGACATCGAAGGGATGCGATCAATCGCGAGCTTGCCGTTGTCGAACACCGGGTACCATTTCACAGCGGTCGAGCTTGCCGAGCGCGTTGGGAAGACGGCGCGGCGGCGGTTGTTGACCTTGGATGAGATGTTTCAGCGCGATTGGCCTCATGCACTGGACCTTGCCACCGTCGTGGATCGCTTGACCCAGCCCCGCCCGCGCTTTGCCGGGCTGCCGATGGATCGGCCGCATATCATGGGCATTGTCAATGTGACGCCGGACAGCTTTTCGGACGGGGGGCGTCACAACACGACCGAACAAGCCATCGCGCACGGATTGAGGCTGGCGGCGGAGGGTGCGGCGATTTTGGATGTTGGCGGCGAGTCGACGCGGCCGGGGTCCGATCCGGTCGCGCTGGACGAGGAATTGCGGCGGGTCATTCCCGTGATCGAAGGATTGCGCGCGCAGACGGACGTGCGCATCTCGGTCGATACGCGCAAGGCGGAAGTCATGCGGGCGGCTGCCAAGGCTGGCGCGGACATCCTGAACGATGTTTCGGCGTTGACGCACGACCCGGACGCGCTGGATGCGGCTGCGGCGACGGGGCTGCCCGTGATCTTGATGCACGCGCAGGGCGATCCCAAGACGATGAACGACGATCCGCAGTACACCGACCTGCCGCTCGACGTTTACGACTTCCTCGCAAGCCGGATCGCTGCCTGCGAGACCGCCGGTATTCCGCGCGCCAAATTGTGCGTCGACCCAGGCATCGGCTTTGGCAAGCACTTGAAACACAACGTTGCGATGATGGCCAACCTCGCGCTGCTGCACGGGTTGGGTGTGCCCGTTTTGCTGGGGGCGTCGCGCAAGAAGATGATCGGTCAGCTCTATGACGTGCCTAAGCCGGAAGACCGCGTGCCGGGATCGCTGGCAACCGTGATGGTGGCGGCCGCCCAAGGGGTGCAGTTTATGCGCGTCCACGATGTGGCCGAGACCGCGCAAGCGCTGGCGGTGTGGCGCGCCTCGACGCTTGGGGCAGAGCCTGCGTGAGGGGCGTTGCGACCGAGCAGCCAGCGGACCCTTGGTCTACTTACTTCACCTCATACTTCTTCAGATAGTCGCTGAAATCCAGCGCCTCGATGCCGTGCATGCGGTAGGCAAGGAGGCGGTTGCGCGTCTCTTGGTTCCAGACCTTGTCGAGATGATCTGCATCGAGGCTGACCATCACGGCTTCGATCAACTTCACGCGGTCGTCGTATGACAGGGCCATCGCCGTTTGGGCGAGTTTAGAAAAGTCGTTGGGCATGCGGGTGTGTCGTCCTTGAGGGTGGCAAATATGACGAGCGAACCATCGGGTTTCGCTACCTAAATTCCAGCCACACTAGCTTTGGATTGTGAAGGTTTTTGAAACACCTGCGACACATGCTATGAGGCGCGACCAAAGACTTGTTGGCAGGACTGGATCAGCGACATGTTGCACAGCCTTCACGATACGACCGTCCTCATGCAGGCCATCGGGCAGACCGCGCGGGACGCTGCGCGCGTACTTGCGGTCGCGCCGACCGACCAGAAAAATCTTGCTCTGACAGCCGCTGCCGGTGCCTTGCGTGCTGAGACGCCACACATCCTTAAAGCGAACGCCCGCGACCTCGAAGCGGCGCACGCAAGCGGCCGTCCGGCTTCGTTCATCGACCGGCTGAAGCTCGACGCTAAGCGCATTGACGCCATCGCGGCGAGCCTCGATGAAATTGCCGCGCTGCCCGATCCGGTCGGGCGGACCTTGGCGCACTGGACGCGGCCCAACGGGCTCGACATCACGCGGATCGCGGTGCCGCTCGGCGTGATCGGGATCATCTACGAGAGCCGCCCGAATGTGACGGCAGATGCTGGCGGGCTTGCGCTGAAGGCTGGAAACGCTGCCATTCTGCGCGGTGGATCGGAAAGCCATCAGTCGTCGCAGGCCATCCTCGATTGCCTCGCCCACGGCTTGAAGGCCGCCGATCTGCCCGCTGCCTGTATCCAGCTCGTGCCGACCACCGACCGGGCTGCCGTCGGCCTCATGCTGACGGGGCTGGACGGCAACCTCGACGTGATCGTTCCTCGTGGCGGCAAGTCGCTGGTCGAGCGCGTCCAGAATGAAGCGCGGGTGCCGGTGTTTGCCCACCTTGAAGGCATCTGCCACACCTATGTCGACTGCGGCGCGGATCTGGACATGGCGATCCCGATTGTGCTGAACGCCAAGTTGCGGCGCACCGGCGTGTGCGGCTCAACCGAAACGCTGCTCGTGGATCGGAACGCGCACGAGGATTATCTGACGCCGCTCGTCAAAGCGCTGTTGGATGCGGGCTGCGAGGTGCGCGGCGACGCGGCTACGGCTCAATGCGATCCGCGCGTGCTTGCCGCTACGCCCGACGACTACGGTCATGAGTTCCTGGATGCCATCATCGCCGTGAAGACCGTTGACGGCGTCGACGACGCCATCGCTCATATCGCGACCTACGGCTCGCAGCACACCGATTGCATCATCACCGAATGCGGCGGTACGGCTGCGCGGTTCTTGTCGCGCGTTGATTCAGCCATCGTGCTGCACAATGCCTCGACACAGTTTGCCGATGGCGGCGAGTTTGGCATGGGTGCGGAAATCGGTATCGCGACGGGCAAGATGCATGCGCGCGGGCCGGTCGGGGTCGAACAGCTGACGACGTTCAAATACATCGTGCGCGGCAATGGGCAGATCAGGCCGGTGTGATACCGTGGTGTTCGCGGCTCGCGCCGCGAGCGAGGCTAGCCTCGCGCTCCGCCGGGAGGCACAGCCTCCCGGACCCTCCAGTTTTTTATGACTTGAGCTGGGGTTCGCTTCATGGGCGCGGCTCGATCAAAGTTGTTAGGTCCTTACACCGCCACGGAAATCCGCACTGCGACGACGGGGAGCGTGACGCGGATCAGGTCGTTCATCTGCTTTTGCGTTTGAAGCAACCGCCAGCATTGCGGCAACCGGACACCGTGTTCGCGGGCCGAGGGGATCATGCCAGCGGCGGTGATCAGGATGGCGGCGATGATGAGGGTGATCTGGCGGGTCATGGGATCGTCCTGCGCGTTGGCCGGGTGTGAGCCCAACGTGCGCCGGTGCGGGTCTGCTGGCTGTACCGCGCGGAACGATCAAAGTGCCGGGTGACTTATTTGCGTCGAAGAAGATCGCGCGGCCCTGTTACCGTCGAAACAGCGCAGCGCCTCCTCAACGGGCATCTTGGGATCAACGAAACGCTCCATCCCCCAAACCACTGGCCCAAAGGAGACCTTCCATGCCACGCTTCATCGCCCGTACGATCGCCGCTGCCGCCGCTGCCATCGCCGTCATGGCTTCCGGTCAAGCCAATGCTGCCAGCCTCGCCGTCGAGCTTGCATGCGCTGCGGACTATTACTCGTATTGCAGCCAGCATCCCAGCGAAGGGTCCGCCGTCCGCACATGCATGCGGGTCAATGGCGACAAGCTGTCGTCGCGCTGCGTCAAAGCGCTGATTTCGGCGGGCGAAGTGTCGAAGTCGGAAGTTGAAAGCAAGACGGCGCGCAACGGGAAGTGAGCTTACGCCTCTGGCTGAGCCTCCTGCGCGGGGCGCAACTTGCCCTGAATGGCTGCAATATCGGCCGAGGTGGCTTTCGCGATGGAAGCTGCGATGTGGCGGTAGCGCTTGACGAGTTCATGACCGAACGGCGTGAGGACGGCCCCGCCACCGCTTTTGCCGCCGGTTTGCGACACCGCCACCGGTTCGGCGAAAGCCTTGTTCAGCTGGTCGACCAGTTCCCAGGCCTGCCGGTAGCTCATATTCATGGCCCGCCCGGCTGCCGAAATCGATCCCAGTTCGTCAATGTTTTGAAGCAATAGGATTTTACCGGGTCCCAGCCGCCCATGTGCACCAAGGTCAATCCTTACGATCAAACTCACCTCTGGCACTTGCAGCATCGCGCGCTCTCCGATTCTATGGCTCGCTATTTAGACCCAACTGCTGGGCAATCTCCAGTCTGCCGTACGAGACATTTGCTGCAAAACGTGAAATCGCGCTAGGGTCCGGCTGAGCGGCGGGTACTTCCCTTCGCTGCTGTCTGAGGGGTCATTCCTATTCGAACCGGCGCTCAAGGTCTGGTCGGTTTTGATAACCTCCAGGACGGGTGTTAGCTCTGTGGACTGTCGCGCTGCTTTTTGGGAACACCGGTTCCCCCTACTGGGACGTCCTCTAACCCGTTTAAACGAGCGAAATGCCCCGAACCCTGCCCTCCGTTGCTTTCGGCTCGATCGACGTCAGAACGCCGCTCGTCATGCCGTACCAACGGATCGGCATCATGGGGGGGTCGTTCAATCCGCCGCATGAGGGGCATGCGGTCGTGGCAGCGACAGCCCTTAAGCGGTTGCAGCTCGACCAGCTCTGGTGGCTTGTGACGCCGGGGAACCCTCTGAAATCGCACGATGGCTTGGCGCCGCTTGCTGAACGAATGGCAGCTTGCGCGGCGCTTGCCACCGATCCAGCAATGCATGTGACCGCATTCGAGGCGCAGCTTAAGACGCCCTATACGGCTGCGACGCTGCGCTTTTTAGGCAAGCGCTATCCCAAGACCGCTTTCATCTGGGTCATGGGGGCGGATAATCTGGCGACGTTCCACCGCTGGCAGCATTGGCGGATGATAGCCCGGGCAATGCCGATTGCGGTGGTCGACCGGCCCGGATGGCGGATGGCCGCGCTGGCGTCGCCTGCGGCACATGCCCTGTCGCGCGCGCGCGTGCCCGAAAGCGGTGCGGCGGCACTTGCTCTGTATCCTGCGCCGTCTTGGTGTCTGCTGTCGACTCGATTGTCTCATGCCTCATCGACTCAAATGCGCGCGACACGGGCCAAGACCTGACCGACACTCCGGTGCCCTCTCATAAGCCACAAACCGCCAATCCCTTGGCGGAAGGGCGGATTTGCGATAAAGGTTGGGGTTAGCTGGTATCACACCGGCCCCACTGAACGAACTAAGTCCATATGACCGAAGCCACAGGCCCCGTTTTTGCTGGGTCAAAACCCAAGGATAACCGCCAAAATATGAGAACAACACCGCAGGCCGCCGCTAACGCTCAGTCGCAAACCCAAGGCCTCAAAGCCGCTGCGGCTGCTAATCGCGAAGCGGCCACCGCACTGCTCGCCACCGTCTTGTCTATTCTTGACGAGGCCAAAGCCGAAGAGATCGTCTCGATCGACCTCGCAGGCAAATCGTCAATCGGCGATTACATGGTGATCGCTTCGGGCCGCTCGGATCGCCATGTCGGCGCCATCGGCGACCAACTCCACCGCAAGCTTAAAGAAGCAGGCGTTACAGGTATCCGCGCCGAGGGCATGGAAACGTGCGACTGGGTGCTTATCGACGCCGGTGACATCATCGTGCACATTTTCCGCCCCGAAGTTCGCGATTTCTACAAGCTGGAAAAGATGTGGAGCGGCGATCGTCCCAGCGACGAATCTACCGCTCATTGACGCAACGGCAGTGCGCCTCATCATCGCCGCCATCGGGAAGCTGAAAGACAGCGGCGAGCGCGCGTTATTCGACAGATATGCCGCGCGCATCGATCAGGGGGGCCGCAGCGTTTCGCTTGGCCCACTATCGGTTATCGAATTACCCGAAAGCCGGGCAGCAGATACTGGCTTGCGCAAGACCGACGAAGCAAGCCGCCTCTTGAAGGCCGTCAGCGGTGCCGATTGGATTGCAGCGCTCGACGAGCGTGGCCAGAACCCGACGAGCGTTGCTCTGGCACAACGATTGGGTGCGATCCGCGACGGCGGCACGACCGCTGCTGCCTTTCTCATCGGTGGCCCGGATGGTCACGGCGCCGAGGTTCTTAGCGCTGCGAGGCTCAAGCTATCGCTGGGGGCGATGACGTTGCCGCATGGACTGGCCCGCGTGATCTTGGCCGAGCAGCTCTACCGGGTGGGCACCATCCTTTCGGGCCATCCCTACCACCGAGCTTAGCCCGAAACTTCATCACGGCTGCCACCAGAACGCCGTGAGATGAGGCACGCGGAGATCGAAATAGCACCTGACGCCCCGATACATTTTTGCGAGACTGTGACGGCAAGATCCGCAAGGCGCGCATATCGGGGTGGGCATGGACGAGCAGCCGAACACCAATATGGAAATGGCTGGCTACACCGTCGCCTATGGCCGGGACGAGGCACCGTTTCCGGTTTATGTGGCGAGCACAGTGGCCGCCATCCTGCTCACGGCAGCCGTTTTTCGGGGCAATCCGATCTACCTAGGATTGGGGGTTATCGCCGCCGGATTTGCTTATTACAACTGGCCGCTGGCCGAAGTTGGTCGGCCGCGCATCGGGGCTAACCAGTACGGAATTTTCATCGAGGGGTTCGGCATTCTCGCCTGGCGCTCAATCGACAAAATCGACCTAGTCCAGATTGCCATTCGCGCCGAAACCCGCCACGAACTCCAGATCAGCCTGCGCCATCCGCTGTCGCGCGCGCTGATGGCTGACTGGCGCAAGGTTGCGCTGGTGCGCCGCTACATGCGGCTGCCCTGGTCGATGACGTACAACAACGTCATTCGCATCACACTCGACCCGTTCGACAAGTCGCCCGATGAAATACACCGCACGTTCGAGCGCATGTGGCGATACTATCGGAGCTAGAGCACGTTCGCTCTTGATTGAATCAAACTCATCGGGCGAACGTGCTCTAGGTTCTTGTTGTAGAGACTGATTCACGTTCTCGATGTCCGCAAGTGCTTCCATCTCAAACGATCAGGCTCTAGGACATCTTTGCGAAGCGGTCGAGCAAGCTCGTGGGCAGCACGCGCTTCAGGAATGCAGCCGCATGGGTCGGCGTCGTCACGAAGTAGCGCGAGCGCGGGTTAGGGCTTTCCAGTGCGTGGATGAGCTTGAACACGACTTCGGATGGTTCAAGTTTGAATCGGTCGAGGCCGCCGCCCTCCATGGTGTCCAGGCGGCGCTGGTAGATACTGCGATGGGGCGAATGCTCAATGTCGATGGTCTGCTTGAAGCGGAGGAGAGCGGTTTCGACAAAACGGGTGCGGATCGGGCCGGGCTCGATCAGGGAGACCTTGATGTTGGCTGTATCGGCCAGTTCCAACCGCAGGGCATCGGTCAATGCTTCGAGTGCGAACTTTGAGGCGCAGTAGGCCCCGCGATAGGGGGCTGCCATGAGGCCGAGCACAGAGGAGCATTGGACGATGCGACCGCCGCCGTTTGCCCGCATGGCTGGCAGGACCTGCGTGATCAGGGAATGAGCTGCAAAGAAATTGACCTCGAATTGTTCGCGCAAGACTGCCGAAGAGACGTCTTCGACGGCACCGACCTGACCGTATGCGCCGTTGTTGTAAAGCGCTCCGAGCTTGCCATCGGTCAGCCGCAGGGCTTCTTGCGCGCACGCTGTCACGGAGGCCGGATCAGCCAGTTCGAGGGGGATAACTTCCAGGCCCTCTTCGATCCGCAAACGCTCGATATCTTCGGGCTTGCGGGCAGTGGCCAGGACCCGCCATCCGCGTGCTTTGAGCGTCTCTGCGGCGGCGAGGCCGATGCCGCTGGTCGCACCGGTGATTAGAACTGACTTCTGCATCATAGGCTTAGATACTCCGGCACGCGCAGCACATGAATCTGTGCAGGGCATACCACGAGATCATGAACAGCATGTATGCTAAGAGGAGCCGAGATTAATCGGACTTTGCCCGGTCCGCGTCGGCGGGTGCTCCGGCTTGGGCTGGCATGCGTTGCCGTCCCATGGGCATCGCACCCAGTGGGACCTCGAATTGCTGCACGACCTTGTCGTAGCTGGGGTGGATCGTACCCATCCAACGGTCCCAGAACGAGAATGTGTTGGCATAGTTGTAGTTAAAATGTCCGTGGTGCTGGTCGTGGAAGGTGGTGCAGACGCCGGGCCATGGCTTACGCGAGGATGGACCTGCGAAATACTCATGGCCTGCGTGTCCGCCGATGCCTTTGATCTGATCGACCACATTGTGTGCGATCAGTACGAGGGGCGGGATGGGCAGGACAAACGGGAGGAACAGAAAATAGGACTGTTCGACGAATGAACCGACAAAACCGTCGGAATTGTTCGACCAAGGCGTCGGCACCAGCGATTTGTGATGGTGGGCGTGGAACCGGTAAAACCACTTCGTATGCATCATCCGGTGGCCCCAATAGAACCAGGCGTCGTGCAGAACGGTCGAAATGGCAAACGTCAAAAGCACCGACCACCACGACAACTCAAGCGGGATAAGCGCCCAGCCTTTAGCTTGCACAAATACGCCACCCGCGACGTACATCGAGATCCATAGCAGAGCGAGAATGCTCGCGCGGATCTCCATTCGGATCTGGTTTTTGGCCGGGCGCATCTGAATGCGACGCTCGGGATGGCGCTTGTTCAGCCAATGAAATCCGCTACAAAACGTGAAGTACACGGCCAGTAGCCCGGCATAGTAGACGGCCCACAAGCGCAGGAAGTCAACGACCCCGGCTGAGGGTGCTGGGTACAACGGCAGATCCATAGCGCAATCCCAGGGTGCAGAGCGGGTCGAACGAGAGTTCTTTTTCACCGAAGCGCCGGACGGGACGCGACGCATGAACGTCAACTTTCAGCGCGGATGGTTCAAACTTAACCAACAAAGCTCAGCGTCGTAAGACGGCGTTTTGTCCGTCGGCCGACACGATAGCAAACACAGCGCTAAGACATCATGACAACGCGCGCCGATCCGTTTTGGATTGACGCGCGATGCCGAGAGTGGCCGCATCTGAAATGCCAAACGCGGGTAAAAGTTCCAATCAGTTTCCAGCTTCGAGCAGACGCCGGGCCACGACTTGGGCCTGAATTTCGGCTGCGCCCTCGAAAATGTTGAGGATGCGGGCGTCACACAGCACGCGGCTGATGGGGTATTCGAGTGCAAAGCCGTTACCGCCGTGGATTTGCAGCGCATTGTCGGCGTTGGCCCACGCGACGCGGGCGCCGAGCAGTTTGGCCATTCCCGCTTCAAGATCGCAGCGTTTGCCGAGGTCCTTCTGGCGTGCCGAGAAATAAGTCAGCTGGCGGGCAATCATGACTTCAACGGCCATCATCACGATCTTGTTGGACACGCGGGGGAACGCATAGATCGCCTTGCCAAACTGCTGGCGGTCCATGGCGTATTTCAATGCCAAGTCCATGGCCGATTGCGCAACGCCCACGGCGCGGGCTGCCGTTTGGATGCGCGCACCTTCAAAGGTGTTCATCAGCTGTTTGAAGCCCTGGCCCTCGACGCCGCCGAGCAGGTTTTCGGCAGGAACCGGGAAAGCGTCGAAGGAAATGTCGTATTCCTTCATGCCGCGATAACCAAGAACGTGGATTTCGCCGCCGCTCATGCCGTCCGCCGGGAATGGCACTTCGTCGGTGCCGCGCGGCTTTTCGGCCAGCAGCATGGACAGGCCGCGATGGCCCTTTTCGGCTGGGTTGGTGCGGACCAGCACCGTCATAAGGTCTGCGCGGACCGGGTGCGTGATCCAGGTCTTTTGGCCGGTGATCGTGTAGGTATCGCCGTCGCGCACGGCGCGGGTTGCCAGCGAGGCAAGGTCGGACCCGACGTTGGGTTCGGTGAAGACGGCTGTGGGCAGCATCTCTCCGGATGCGATCTTGGGTAGGTATTTGGCTTTCTGTTCGGCGGTGCCGTTGTGGAGGATCAGTTCACCAGCGATTTCAGAGCGCGTGCCGAGCGAGCCAACGCCGATGTAGCCGCGCGACAGCACTTCGGAGACGACGCACATGGCTTCCTTGCCCAGGCCCATGCCGCCGAATTCTTCCGGCAGAGACAGGCCGAACACGCCAAGCTCGGCCAGCTTTTGGATGATCTCAAGCGGGATATACTCGTTCTTCAGGTGCCACTCATGGGCGTGCGGCAGCACTTCGGCCTGGGAGAACCGGTGCATCGTCTCGACCATTTCGGTGTGCACGTCGTCGAGGCCAGCGTTGCCGAAGGTCGTTGCGTTGGGCTGCGCGGCGATCAGGGCTGCCAATTGTGCTTTGATGCCGTCGCTCGATCCAACTGCGATGAGTTCGGAGACGACTGGGGTGTCTTCGAAGGCGCGGATTTCGGTGTTTGAGATGCCCAGCGCATCGGCGCGGATGATTTCGCCCTGATTCAACGGGATGCCGTGGGCGATCTGGGAGAGATATTCGGCAAACGCTGCGGCCAGGATGAGTTGCTCGAACTCGCCGAATTTAGCTTCGGCCTTCAAGAGGTCGGCCCAGGTCACCATCTGGCGCAGGCCTTCGACGGTGGTCGCCAACCAAGCCAAGCCGTGAGCGCTGTGCTGGACGGCATCGAGGTCGCCGTTCACTTCGGCCAATTTCGCACGGACGCCGCTCTTGGCTGCAGCGAGCACCTTGTCTGCGGCACCGACGGCTGATCGCGCTTTGTCGATCAGGGTGGTGACGTCGAGGCGTGGCGTCGCTTGGATGGCGCGGGCGGCGATGTTCATCGGTGTCTCCGAAAATGGGCGCGTTCGTGCAGAGCAGCATCGTAACAGACCGCAATGCAATGTGGCCGCTATAGTGTTGTCACAACACAACGTCGTCAACATCGGACGCGGATCATTCCACCTACGACCAATGCGGCAAACTTGCCATCTATTGGCGGTTTTCAGCGAAACAAGTGTATCAATTCCGGATGGTCTTGGCTTGGAGGGCGGGCGGGGATCACGCAAGCTGGCTGCAGCTGCCGGTAGACGATCGATACCCGCGCCTCGTCATGCTGTGCACGATAAACGGTGCCAGGGGGCGTTGTCGGCTCACCAGCGATTGCCGTGAGTTCAAGCACGTGTTGGAGGCGATCGCCGAGACTGATCGGGGCGTCGTTGAGCGTGTCGGCTGGCGCAACTAAAGCCAAGGGGGCTGCTTGAACGATCATTGCCCGGTCTGGCCCTGATGGCGGCTCTGGCACCTGCGCGGCGATCACGGAAATCCGGTCGAGGAGGCATGTGCTGGCGGGAACCGGGTCGGCTGGCGGGGTGATTTCAGCGATGGCTCCTTCGAGCAGGCGAAAGGCCAGATAGACCATGTCGGTTGCCAACGATGCCTCGATCTCTGCGATCTTGGCTTCATCGCCGGCCGCTTGTGCCGCCTGAAGGGCGACGAATGACCCATTGTTGGCCAAAACCATGCCGGTCAGCCGCCGCGCTTCGCGCAACGCCGCTATATGTCGAGCCAGAGTGTCTATCATTGGCACGCCTCAATATTTCGATGAGGCATGTTCTGCAAGGCAGGGGCCATACACAAGGCTGGGACCACAAGACGGTTAAGTCTTTATCCTAGGCTGTTTTTTTGGATTGCATCAGCAGCACGGCAATGGTCACGATCACCAGACCAGCTAGCTGGAGAGCGGTGAACTGCTCGCCGAAGATGAGATAGGCCATGACCGTCGTCATGCCGGGCACGAGGTAGAACAGGGCCGAGGTCCGCGACGCTGCATTTTCGCGGATCAGCATCATGAGCAGGCTGATCGCGCCGAGCGACAGCACGAGCACCAGCCAGACCAGTGCGCCGATGAACTCGGGCGTCCAGTGAATGACACGCGTTTCAATCATCAGGGACAGCGGAACCACGGCGATCATCGCGCCAATGTATTGCCAGACGGCACCCGAGACGAGGTCGAACCCGGTGGCAAACCGGCGCTGATAGATTGTGCCGGCGGTGATGGCGACAAGCGCAATCACCGTCGAGATCACGGTTGCGAGGCTTGTCGCGCCCGCGCCCGTTTCCACCATTTTGGGGCCAACGACGAGGCCTACGCCCAGTAAGCCCAGCGCAAGCCCGACCCAATGGCGGCTCGAAATGACTTCACGCAATAAGAAGCCAGACAGGATGGCCGTCAACACCGGCTGAAGACAAGTGATCAACGAGGAAATGCTAGCGGGCATGCCATGACGCATCCCCCACATGACGCCGCCCAAGTACATGGCATGGACCAGCACTCCGACGATCATGGCATGCATGATCTGTTCAGGCTTCAGCCGCGCGGGGCGCATCATGAGCCAAAACGGGATCAGGAGCACGAGTACCAGCGCGAACCGAAGCACCAGGAATGTAAACGGCTCAGCGCCTGCCGCCCCGAACTTGGTGCCGATGAAGCCGGTCGACCACAACAAAACGAACAGGGCTGGCGCGATGCGAGCGAGCATGTGGAAGGGGTCCAATTCGGGGAAGGCGGCTCAGTCAAGGACCCGCGCGTGTTCAGGGAACACGAGCAACACTTAACGTGCGTTGTTCGCCAAACCTGAACTGCCTGCAATTCAGGCAGTATACAACCGCGAAAATCGCCGCCCAGCCCTGCATCCCCCGACGTGTTGCTCGTCTGCGACCCCCGCCGCGCACCCAAGGTTTGCCCCGCAGCGCCGAATCACGGCACGATTCGGCGCAATCGTGGTCACCAGGACAAAGGCAATTCCATGCGCAAGCCCCACGCTCTCGGCATCTCACTGCTGGCGTTATTGCTGGCAGCGGCCAGCCCCGCGTGGGCTCAGTCCGCTCTATCGCGCATGGAGGCGACCTCAGCGGATGATTTTGCCGCCGTTCCTGCCGATGACGCCCGGACGTCTGCGCCAGCCACGCTCGATACGGGTGCGCCGCCTGAGATCATGGCACCAGGGGCACAGTCGCCCGGGCCGTCGTCTCCGCTCGCGGCGGCTGTGCGTCAGTTGCTGGCGGTTGCCCCGGCGGGACTTTCCGAACGGGAGGCTGAAGAGCAGGCGGCTGTATCGGCGTTTTATGCAGCTCGTAACGGTGCGCCGTTGTGGCTTGAGGGCGATGCCTTTAATGCGCGAGCGCAGAGCCTTTTGTCCGAGCTTGCCAAGTCTGCCGACTGGGGCCTGGACCCCGCCGATTTTGCTCCACCCAAGGCGATCGGTGCGGCGGCACTGCCCGATACGCTGGCTGCGACCGAAGCGGCCCTGACGCTGACGGCGATCAAGTATGCCCGATTTGCCCGCGGCGGGCGGATCATGCAACCGGCACAGCAATTGAGTTCCTACCTCGACCGCGCGCCGCAGTTGCAGAACCCCACGCTGACACTGGCTGCCCTTGCGGCCACCGACGATGCGGGTGCGATTTTGCGCGGGCTCCATCCGCAGCATCCGCAGTTTGAAAAGCTGAGGCAGAAATACCTGACTTTGCGAGGTGCGCCTAAGGCCGGGCAGGGGAAATCGGCCCGTTCGGCGCCGGTCAATCCATTCCGGTCGCTTTCGCTTGAGGCCAAGCGGGTGCTGGCCAATATGGAACAGTGGCGCTGGATGCCCGAAAACATGGGCGAGTTGTACGTTTGGAATAATATTCCCGAATATACGCTGCGCGTGCTGCAAAACGGTCAGCAGATCCACACCGAGCGGATCGTGGCGGGGCTCATCTCCAAGCAGACGCCGATCTTTTCGCGATCCATGCGGCGGATCGTATTCCGGCCCAAGTGGAAAATTCCTGAATCAATCAAGGTGCAGGAAATCTGGCCGAGCCTGCTGCGCAATGGCAGCGGAGGCGTGATGGCGCAATTTGGCCTGCGGATCGAAACGAAGGACGGGCAGGTGGTGCCCACGCAATCGGTCGATTGGGCCAAGGCTGACATTCGCAATTACGAGGTCATTCAGCCGCCGGGTCAGCGTTCGATCCTGGGCAACATCAAGTTTCTGTTTCCCAACCCGCACACGGTTTACATGCACGACACGCAGGACAAGCACCTGTTTGCTGCAACCCAGCGGACCTACAGTCACGGGTGTATGCGGGTGCGCAATCCAGCCAAACTCGCCGAGGTTTTGCTGAATGCCGACCAGGGGTTCGACGCGGCCAAGATCGACGCGCTGATCAAGGACGGGCCGCTCGACAACGCGGTCGAGTTGCAGAAGCGGGTGCCGGTGCATATTACGTATTTCACGGCGAGCATCGACGATGCGGGTAAGCTCGTCACATTCCGCGATCCTTATGGACACGAGCGGCGGATCATCCAAGCGCTCGAAGGCCGTTGGACCGAGATCGTCAAGGGCCGCGATCACCTCGCCCCCGTCGAGCCGAACCTTGCGGCTGCCACGCGCGCGACGCGGATTGCGGTGAACAAGCCTGCCGCTGCCCAGCCGTTTGATTTTCTTGGGAGCATTTTGAGCAGCGGGTTTTAGAGGGGGGACTGTCATCCCGGCCAACCCCGGACATTTGATCCGCGGGCCGAGCCGGGACCCAGCGCATGAGAGCCGCAGGCACAATTGAGCGTGGCGTTTGCGGCCCCTGGGTCCCGGGTCTGCGCTGCGCTTCGCCCGGGATGACAGTGGGGGCTTCTGTTTATGCTGCGCTTGACCCAAACTATGAGGGAAGGGCTTCGCCCCACAGATCGTACTCGTCGGCGGCGGTGATTGTCACTTGGACGAGGTCGCCGAGTTTTAGGCCAACGGCGGCATCAATGAAGACGCTGCCGTCGATTTCGGGGGCGTCCCATTGGCTGCGGCCGACGGCACCGTCTTCGTCGACTTCGTCGATCAGGACGGGGATGGTGCGGCCTACGCGGGTCTGGAGGATTTCAGCCGAGACCTCCTGTTGGACGGCCATGAAGCGGTGCCAGCGCTCTTCCTTGATCTCCTCGGGGACTTGATCGGGCAGGTCGTTTGCGACGGCACCGGGGACGGTTTCGTATTTGAAGCAGCCCGCGCGATTGATTTTGGCTTCGACCAGAAAATCGAGCAGGAGTTGGAAGTCGGCTTCGGTTTCGCCGGGGAAGCCGACGATGAAGGTCGAGCGGATGGCGAGATCGGGGCAGACGGCGCGCCATGCTTTGATGCGGTCCAGCGTGTTGCCTTGGCCGCCGGGGCGCTTCATGGCGCGCAGGACGTTGGGGGCTGCATGCTGGAACGGGATGTCGAGGTATGGCAGGATTTTGCCCTCGGCCATCAGCGGGATCACGTCGTCGACGTGGGGGTAGGGGTAGACGTAGTGCATGCGCACCCACACGCCCAGTTCGCCCAGCGCGCGGGACAGATCGAGAAACTTGGCCTTGAGCGGGGCACCTTTCCACGGGGTTTCGGCGTAGCGAATGTCGAGGCCGTAGGCGCTGGTGTCCTGGCTGATGACGAGCAGTTCTTTGACGCCAGCTTTGGCGAGGCGCTCGGCTTCGGCCATGACCTGATTGGCAGGCCTGGAGGCGAGATCGCCGCGAAGGCTCGGGATGATGCAAAACGAGCAGCGGTTGTTGCAGCCCTCGGAAATTTTCAGATAGGCATAGTGGCGGGGCGTCAGGCGCAAGCCTTCGGGCGGGACCAGATCGACGAACGGGTCGTGCAGCGGGGGCACGGCTGCATGGACCGCGTTGACGACCTGCTCGTACTGATGGGGGCCGGTGACGGCCAACACGCCAGGGTGGGCCTCGCGAATGCGGGCTTCTTCGACGCCCAGGCAGCCGGTGACGATCACGCGTCCGTTGGCTGACATCGCTTCGCCGATGGCGTCCAGGCTTTCCTGTTTGGCCGAGTTCAAGAACCCGCAGGTATTCACCACGACAACGTCGGCACCGGCATAATCCGGCGCGATCGCGTAGCCTTGCGCGCGCAGCTTGGAGATGATGCGCTCGCTGTCGACCAACGCTTTGGGGCAGCCGAGCGACACGAAGCCGACCTTGGGGGCGGGTTTGTGGGCGGATTGGCCGATGGGCGCGGGCGCTGGATTTTGTGGGGTGTCTGTCATCGGGCGCTTGTAGCGATAGGCGCGCTGGCTGGCAACGCGCGACCTTGTCATAGTCGCAGCGTTGCTGCGAGCGGGGCCAGCCCCGCACCCCCGCTGGGAAGCGCAGCTTCGCAGACCCATCCGTTTTTATGACTTTCGTGACGTGATGATCATTTCATCGTCCAAAGCCCGGTGCGGGCGGGGCTGCGTACGACGAGGGCAGTGGTTTTGGCCGCCACGGTATCGCTGAAGGCTTTGACCACGTTCCATTTTTTGCGGGCGCTAGAGACTTTGGCGCGAGCTACTTTGCCGTTTGGGCCTGCTTCGCGAATGACGTTTCCGATATCGGCATAGATGCGGCGGGCTGACGCGATGGCGAGCGCTGAACGGACCGGCAAGTGGCTCAGTCCATAATAGGCCGATGCGTAATACCGGTCGGCTTCGTCGAGAAGGCGCAGGGTGACGGCATGGACGGCGGCTTTGTGCTCCAAAGCTCCGACTTTTCCGTCGGGCACTCCGGCTTCAGCCAGCCAATCGGCGGGCAGGTATACACGGCCGACGCTGGCATCGGCTGCCACGTCGCGGGCAATGTTGGTCAATTGAAAGGCGATGCCTAAATCGCAGGCGCGGTCGAGCGTTGGTTGGTCGCGTGTGCCCATGATCATGGCCATCATGACGCCAACGCAACCGGCGACGTGATAGGAATAGGTGAGCGTGTCTTCCAGCGTGGCGTAGGTTTCGCGGCGCACGTCCATTGCCATGCCCTCGATCAGATCGAGCGGAAACCGGGCCGGGATCTCGTGTTTGGCGACGACGGTCTGGAGGGCCAGGAAGATCGGCTCGGTGGCCCGACCCTCGACGGCCTCGCTTGTTTTGGCCCGCAATCGCGCCAACGTCTGCACCGTGGCAGCGCTCGCTGCTGCTGCCGTGTTGTGCCCCAGATCCTGGCCGTCGATCTCGTCGTCGCAATGGCGGCACCAAGCATAGAGCATGTAGGCCGAGGCCCGCACATCGGGCGAAAACAGCGCGGCAGCGCTTGCAAAGCTCTTTGAGCCGCGTTCGATCCGGTCGCGTGAAAACGCGATCAGGTCTGTCTGGTTCATGATCCCGCTTAAGGCACTCATGATGCGTCCCGTTTGGCCTTCGCGGTGAAGGTCCATGCTGATTGCTGGCCCATCACGCTGATCGCTTTGGGGAACGAGACCGGAGGCTTGGCTGCCATAAAGCTGATGATCAGCGCCCTGTCGGCCAGCGTCAGGCGGGCGGCGAAGAAGCGCTCGATGACGGCGGCGGGCAGCCGGTAGAAACGCTCAAGGATGAACACCCTCTCGGGCGGTTTGGCTGCGATGAACATCATGCGATTAATGAGGCGGAAAAATGCCCGGTCGGACCAGAGCGTCCGAGACTGGGTTTCGACCAGAGCCCGGACGTTTGAAGCCGAAAAGTCATCGAGAGCCGCAATCCTGTCGGCGAACGCTAGCGCATCGGGCAGCGAATAGCCGGTCGTGGGGTGAAACAGGGCTGCCCTCAAGCCCGACCGGGCAACGGCGCGTTCGCCGTATTGCCAGAACGCGTCCATGTCGCCTGCCAGAACGATCGGCAGCACTCCGGTTTCTTCGCGCACGACCGTTTTAACGCGCCAGCCTTTTTCGGCGGCATAGGCCATAATTCGGGCGCGCAGAACGCCCTCGTCGAGGGACGGCCCATCGCTGTAATAGGTATCTTCGATCAGCATACGGGTGGGCGAGAACGGAAGCGTGTACACGAACCGGTAGCCGTCCAACTGCGGGACCGTCGCGTCCATGATGACGGGCACGGTTTCGCCGTGGGGTTGGGCGGTCTCGATTTCGACCCCCATGAATTTCTGAAACCCGAGCGCCAGCGGCATGTGGGCGTCCGGTCCACGCCCGTCGATCACGCATCGGGCGGTCAGGGCAGACTGGTCCGCCAAGACAACCCGATCAGGCTCCATGGCTACGATCCGCGCGCCGAACTTCAGCCGGTCGCCCAGCAGCGGCGCCAGAATGTCGTGCAGGCGATCCGACGACATGGAGTGGTAGCCCGCGTCGAAGACACGAGTGTGGGCTGGGAAGCGGACGGCCTGGCGTGGCCACGACGCGATCAGGAATGGCTGGAGGTCGTCGAGGGCTGCTTTCGCAATGTCGCCGGTATGAAACGACCACGTATGATTGCCGCCAAGCCGTTCGCCTTGCTCGATGATGCAGATTTTAATCTCGGGTCGCCGCTGGATCAGCCGCCAGGCGATCAAAGCGTTGGCGAGTCCGCCTCCTGCCAAAATCAGATCGAAATCAGGGGCCTTGACGTCATGATCGGGTAACGGTTGGGCCGGCATCAGACTTCCTGTCAAGGCGGGTGGCGGCTGCTAAGCAGATCGCGCAATCTATGAGATGTAGTACCATAGCGGGGATGTGCGAGGTGTACGTGCCGCACAGGTGCACTAGTTCTTATGCTAAACACAACGCAATAAGATGCTTGTCATCTAATAGATGGTTTGGTTTCGTTGCGCTTTATGGGTATTATGGCGTGCGCCCGGTGAGGCGAGAGATCGGGAGTAACTGGTTCGCATGCACGGCCGCGCGACACTTTTGCCGCCTGGAGGATCTGTCGGCTTGACCGCGGATGTCGCAGGCAGGGCAGCCATCAAAGCGCTTTGCGCCGTCGTGAACGACCGTTTAGGCGTTATTGCCGCTAGTACCGAGAATGCTCCCAAGAGCCTGAATGGTGCCATTCGGCATGCGTTGCTGGCTCCGGGAAAACGAATCCGGCCGCTGCTGGTTTTGCTGACGACCGCGCAATTCGGCCACGACCCGATGCGCGCGCTGGACGCTGCCTGTGCGGTCGAACTCGTCCACACGGCGTCGTTGGTGCTCGACGACCTTCCGTGTATGGACGACGCCAATACCCGGCGCGGTATTGCCAGCACCCACATCGCGTTCAGCGAAGCGACGGCCATGCTTGCGGCAATTGCGATGCTGACGCGCGCCTTCAACGTGCTGGCCCGGATGGAGGGCCTTCCTGTTGCGGCGCGAAACGACCTGACTGCGATCTTGTCGTATGCGGCTGGGAGCGACGGCCTGACGTCAGGGCAAGAGCGTGATTTGACTGAGCGCTGCCCGACCGATGCGCTGGATAAGATCAACGTTATCAACGATCAGAAGACAGGCGCGCTGTTTGTCGCCGCGCTGCAGATGGGCGGGCGGGTCGCTGCTGTCGACGACGCATGTTTGGCAGCGCTCGCGGTTGCCGGTCGCGAGATCGGCCTCGCATTTCAGGCGTACGACGACGTCATCGACATGTCGCGCTCACCGGCCGAGGCTGGCAAGGACACTGGCAAAGATCAGGGGAAGGCGACGGTTGCGACCGTGCTTGGCCTCGACGAGGCGCGCGCGCAAGTCGCTCTGCATATCGGGCAGGCGCATCTAGCCTTGGAACCGTATGCTGCGGGGAATGGTCCGCTGCGGATGTTCATTTCCGCCATGTTCGAACCGGCGATGCCGGCCACTGCTGTGCCGCCGCCAGCGGCCTGAGCGACGGCGTAATCCCGTGGACAAGCGCAACGGTGTTGCAAAAATGGCAGCCTTATTCTCGTGCAGACGTATATCACCTGTTGCAAATCGAACGCGGTCGCCCTGCTTTTGACGCTTGACTGATTGAAGAGTGTGCAAATGATCGCGGATGGGCCGAATTCCGGCGCGTCGGGGCCGGGGGGCCAAGTGGTTCTAGGTTGCGCAACAGAGAAGGCAGACACGCCAATGACGATCCTGGCTTCAACTGCGCACCGCGCTTTGGTTATGGCGTCCGCCCTGGCTTTAGCGGCTTGTTCCAATTCGATGCCGTCTTTCACGGGCGGACCGTCTGAAATCGACCGCACGTTCTTGATCGCAGCTGGAAATTGGGATCGCGACAAGGACGGGAATGTCAGCTGCGACGAGTGGAAAGGCTACACCGCCGAATTGCTGGCGATTGGCGATGTGGACCGCAAAGGCCACCTGACGCCCGAGGATTGGAAACGGGTCGTCAACGTCGACCGGATGTTTGAAACGGTCGACTTCCGGTATTTCGACCGGAATGGAGACGGTAAAGTCGACCGGGTGGAATTCGTGGACCGTCCTAACCGTGCGTTCGAACTGGCTGACCGCAACACGGATTGTATTTTGACATCGGTCGAACTCAGCGGCGCACGCACTGCTGGCACGGCGGCACCAAAGGTCGTACCAACCGGATCGGAAAGCGGCCAAGGCAAAGGGCCGGGCGGCATGGGTCGGTAGTGGAATAAGCCGCCCGTTAAAAGTCCTCAAGCGCTCGCGTGCTGGTTTTGTTAGAACCGGTGTGTGACACAGCGCATCTACTTCCCCGATACACCTGACCTGCCGCTGCCGCCGGGCCACCGATTCCCTGCGCAGAAATATCGCTTGCTGCGATTGGCCGTGTTGGACGAGGCCATATTTGCGGCGGATCAACTGATCGCTGCCCCGCTCGCGCGCGTCGAAGATCTCTGCCGCGCGCACGATCCAGCCTACGTTGCTGCAATGCTCGACGGCACCGTGAGTGCCGAACTTCAGCGCCGGATCGGCCTGCCGTGGAGCGATGTGCTCGTGATGCGCTCAAGGGCCACCGTCGGTGGGGCGATTGCAGCGGCGCGGACTGCCCTGGAAACGGGCGCGAGCGGACTATTGGCTGGGGGTACCCATCACGCTCATCGCGCTCAGGGCGGCGGATTTTGCGTCTTCAACGATTGCGCGGTGACAAGCCTCACGCTGCTCGACGAACGCGCGATCGCGCGGGCGGCGATCCTCGATCTCGATGTTCATCACGGCGATGGGAACGCCTCGATCCTGGGGTGTGATGGGCGAATTTTTGTCGCCAGTGTTCATGGCGCGCGCAACTACCCGTTCATCAAGCCACCGTCGTCGCTCGACATCGGGCTTGCCGACGGGGCGGACGATCAAGTGTACCTCGACGCCTGCCGCGCGGCGCTGGACGGGGTGGTCGCGTTCAGGCCCGACGTCGTGCTGTACATTTCCGGTGTCGATCCGCTGGCGCAGGACCGACTGGGACGGCTTGCGGTCACGCATGCGGGTCTGACGGCGCGGGACCGGATGGTGTTTGCGGCATGCCGCAGGAACGGGATACCTGTCGTTGTTCTGATCGGCGGGGGGTATGCCGAGCCGATCAGTGCGACCGTCGAGGCGTATGCGAATACGTTCCGTGCGCTGCGCGAAGTCCATGGGTGATGCCGGGCCGCGATCAACCCTTTTTCATGGTCACCGTGACTTCGACGGGGATGTCGAGCGAAACCCACGTGCCGTCAGCGTCAGAACCTTTGCCGATGCCGAACGCGGTCCGCTTCAAGGCAGTTTTTCCGGTCAGTTTGGCCGTGTCGCCGGTCGCCTTGAATTGAAATGTAAAAACGACCGGAACCTTCACGCCCCGGATCGACAGGGTGCCGTCGGCTTCGAACATGTCGCCGCCGCTCGCGCGGAAGCCGGTGGTCTCGAACACGCCGCTCGGCGACTTGGGGACATCGAACCAGTCAACCGTGGGAAGTGTCTTATCGTACGTCGCGTCGCCCGTTTTTGCGGACGCGAGTGCAACCGTCACGACCGCCTTTGATCCCGCAAGGTCGGCGGGGTCGAAGCTGATGACCGCGTCCCATTTTTCAAAGCGGCCTTTGAACTTGGTGCCCGCGTGCTCGCCGGAAAAAGCAATCGTGCTTTCGGTTGGCACGATGGTCCAGGGTCCGGCGATTGCGGCCGAGTTGAGAAGGAGCAAGCTGAGGATGGCCGCCATTCCACCATTGCGAAAACCGAACTGCATGGGATTATCCGTTAGCTGGATGTTTGCGCGATCCTGGCACCATGCGGGCCAAGACATCGTCGCGGTTGACGAAGTGGTGCTTGAGGGCTGCGGCGACGTGCAGGCCGATCAAGGCAATCGCGCCGTAGGCCAGATATTTGTGCATTGATTTGAAGACGGCTTCGGCGGATTTCTTGTCTTCAAGCTCTGCAAGCATTGGCACGTGCGGCCATTCAAAAAGGCCGAAGATCATCGTTGGAAATCCAAGCGGACTGGCCGACACCATGGCCCAACCGGCGAGTGGAAGGGCGAGCATCAGCGCATAAAGACCGGCGTGGGCCAGCCCGGATGCCGTCTTTTCAAAACCCGTCATGCTGGCTGGGGGCGGGGGCGGTGGATTGGCCAGCCGCCAGCCAATGCGGACCAGCGTCAGCACCAGGATCGTCAGCCCCAGCGCTTTATGCCACTGGTAGACCTTGAAAGCGAAATTGCGGGTGTCGGGCTGCTTGATCGCATCGGTCATCCACAATCCGGCGGCCAACATCACAAAGATTGCGATCGCGATCGTCCAATGCAGTGCGATAGCGACCAGCGAATAGCGCGGTGAACGTGTCATCAAAACCACCTGCAGCATGGGATCCAGGGGCCAAATGCCCCTGGCCGACGTGTGAGGGGACGGGCGCGCTTACTGCCCAAACATTTCAGCTTCGATCAACAAGGCAACCTCGTCGCCGACCGTGGGGACCAGATAGCCCATGCCGAAGTCGGACCGATTGATGCTGCCGGTGGCTGAAAAGCCGATGGCTGGCTTTTTGGCGAACGGATGCTCTTTCATGCCGCCGTTGAAGGTGACCTTCAGCGTCGATGGCTTGGTCACGCCGAGCAGCGTCAGGTCGCCGGTAACGTCGGCGGTTTGAGGACCTGTGACTTTCACAGAGGTCGACGTGAATGTGATTTTGTCGAAGAACTCGGCGTTGAACCATTTGGCATCGGTTGCCAGCACCTTATCGAAATTCTTTTTGTCGGCGAACGGGTAGTCGGTCCGGATCGACTGCGGATCGATGGACGCGGTCAGCTTTGCGGTTTCCGGCTTGGCTGGGTCGAACACCAGCGTTGCATCGAACTTGGCGAACCGCGCGGTGTAGTTCGACAGCCCCAAGTGCTTGACCTTAAAGGTTACGCTCGCATGCGTGGGGTCAATCGTATAGGTGCCTGCGGGCGCGTCGGTGGCAATCTGCGCGGACGCTGGGAGCGCTGCGAAAGCAAGACCTGCAGCAAGAGCGAGAGCGGGGATGAGCTTCATTGGTTGACGCCTCTGGATGGGGGGACGAGTTGGTCAGCGATTGATCTATAATTCGGATATTCGGTACAAGCAACGTGAAAGACTGAGTAGCTTCGGTTCATGGCACGCTGTTGACATAGAAACGGCGTCCGATCGAAATCGGACGCCGCTGGTACCCCGCTACCGCGACCACAACAGCCGCGCCGGGGTTTAGTTCCGAAGTTTCACGCCAGCGAACGCGCCCAGTCCGTTGCCTTCGAACCCGGCTGGATTTTCGTATTTCTTGTCCAACAGGTTATCGATCCGCCCGAACAGGCTGACGTTGGCATTCACGGCAAAGTCGGCTGCCAGGTTAACGAGCGCGTAGTCGGCAACGGTGACGGCAGCAAACGTCGGGCGGTCGTAGTCAAGGGCCGTGCTGAAATACGAGACGCTGGCGGTGAGCAGCAGCGGGTCTGACGGCTTCCAGCCCGCACTGAGCGTTGCCTTGTGGCGGGGGCGGCGCTTGAGTTCTTCGCCCGTGGTTTCGTCGAAGGCTTCCAAATAGGTATAATCGGCCCGCAGCCGCAGGTTATCAGTGACATCGGCTGACGCGAACACCTCGATGCCCTTGGTCGTCACCCGGCCGATGTTGTCGACAGAACTCAGGAAAGTCACTGGATCGTAGGTGCCATTGATCAGGTTGGTGATGTCGTTGTGGAAGTACGTCGCTCCCAATTGCGCCCGCCCGCCAAACACGGCTTGTTCAAAGCCGATGTCGTAGCCGGTGCTGTCTTCAGGCTTGAGGTTGGGGTTGGCAAAGAAGTTGAACGCTGGAAAATCCTGGAACTTCTGGCTCAGCGAGGGGGCCTTGAACGCCGTGCCGACGCTGCCTTTGATCTTGGTGCCGGTCTCTTCAAACAGATACGCCGATGAAAGCCGCCACGTCGTCGCGCCGCCAAATATCTCGTTGTCGTCGTGACGCACGTTGCCAACCAGGAATAGGTTGCGCACCGGTTCGACCTGAGCCTGGAGGTATATGCCCGAGTTGGATTCTTCGGCTTCGAGCGCTGGCACCTGGAGTTTTTCGATCTGGTAGTCAGCGCCTGCCGTCACCGTGACGCCGCGCGACACCTCGACGACGCTGCGCCAGTCATATTTAACGCGCTGCCCGTCTGCGAACGACGCCCCGGCTGTCGGTGATGAATCCTTCGTGCTCAAGTCCGTGTAGTTGATGCCGACGATGTTTTTTAATCGGCCGCCATACAGGCTCCATACGGCTTCGCCGCGGGTGAGAAACTGCTTAGTATCCTGGGTCGAACGGCTCGCGTCAGGGCGATAGGTGAAATCACCAAACGAGAAGCTATCGCCTTGAAAGCCGAAGGCGGTATCAATGTAACGGGCAACGAAGTTCAACGTAACATCGCGCGTCACGTCAACGCCGAGCTTGGTCGAGTAGGTCATGTTGTCGTAGTTCGATTTGAGCGCCTTGGTTCCCGGCAGCAGGATGTCGCCCGGCGTCACGGCGACGCTGTCGGCGCGAAAATGCCCGACGTTGAAGGCGTAGTTGAACCGATCGACAGACCCGCGCGCTGCAACGGCCTGATTGAAGGTGCCAAACGAGCCAGCCTCGGCGAGCGCCTCGACCTTTAGGGGACCTTCGCCCTTCTTGGTGTAGGCGACCACCACGCCACCGAGCGCGTCGGCTCCATAAAGGCCGCTCTGGGGACCGCGCAGAATTTCGACGCGTTCGAGGTCGAACGTCGTCAGATGGCCGAAGTTGAACGATCGGTTGACCCCGCTGGGGTCTGACACGTCGATGCCGTCGACGATCGCCTTGGAATGGTTCGAGTTCGTGCCGCGAATGAAGACGGACGTCAACGCTCCGGGTCCTCCGCCCTGCACGACATTGACGCCCGGCACTGATTTCAAAACGTCGTTGGCGGTGCGGTGCTGCTGGGCGTCAATTTCCTGGGCGGTGACGACCGTCACCGAGCTTGCCACCGTGTCTAAGGACTGTGTCGTGGCGGTCGGCGAGACGCTGACTGTGGCTGGATCTGTGTCCACAGCTTGGGACGGACTAGGCCGGGGGGCCGTGCGCGGCGTCGAGCTTTGCTGGGCGGCTGAGGGCGCTCTGACGGGACGATCTGGCTTTGCTCGCGCGTTGGCTGGCGCCGTGACGGACACTTCGGGCACCGGCACTGGGGCGGGGGATGGCGAAGTGGCGAGTTGGGCTGTGGCCGTGCCTGGGACGAGCCCAAAGACAATGGCTGCCAAGCCTGATTTGTAGGATGGTTTAGACATTTTTACTGACCCTTCGCCGCAGGACGAAAAGGGCGGGTTCGCAAGAGGCTGCGAAGCCTGAAAGACACACGGACCAACGCAAGCAGACATGCAACGACCCGAATATGGATCGCAGCCGTTGCCCTTGCGCATATGGAACTTTACGCCGCACGACACTCAGCCTTCAGCCCAGCGGTTTCCCACCGGTTGACACACTGCCGCCACTGCGATCATCGCTCCGCCGCGCCCCACGCACGGTAGATGGGCTGCTTGTGACGGCAGGTCTCCTGGCTCACGGCTCAAACGTTTACTGCAACCTTCCCGACCGGCTGCTCCGCCAAACGGCGGCCCAGACATGTCAGTGGTATAAGCGCAGCAAACTCGCCGTTTACAGTTGCGGGGGCAGCCGCGGCATGGACAAGGCACCCCATCGGGATACTGATCGTCGCACCGCGTTCCCTTTTCATCTCCCAAGGCGCGTCTTAGCATCTTAACAGAACCGTCACGCTGCAAGGAGGACACACTGGCCCGTGGCCTGTCAACGCAGTAAATGGTTTGAAACTTTTTTGTTGCTGCTAGCGCACACGCTTGCCACAACGCATTCAGGAACGTTTGCTCACAGCGCACCGCTTGTTTGAAGCCGCGCGCTAAACGGCACCCAATGACCCGTATTTTGCTCAGGAACCGGCCACATGTCCTCGACATCCCGCACTCACTCGTCACTCGCTAACCCGTCGTTGGGCAGCCCCTGGCTGTGGATCGCCTTGCTTGCCGCAGCCAGCGTTCTGCTGAGCTTCCGCCTATCGTGTGCGATGCCGTTTGCAGCGCTTGCCGCGCTGGCTGCCATTCACATGAAGCGCTCTGACGGATTGGCTCTCGTCGGGCTTGCCTGGGCGTTGAACCAGATCGTCGGGTTCGCGTTCCTTGAGTACCCTCACGACTTCCAGAGCTACGCATGGGGCGCCGCCATCGGCGTGGCGGCGTTAGCCTCGTTTGCTGCGGCGTCTGTGGTTACACCGCGCCTCGCGCATCTGGGCCAGCCGGCTATGATGGCTGGCACATTGGCCGCAGCGTTTGTTGCCTATCAGATCGCCGTGTACGTGCCAGCGGCCGTCTTGCCGTCGAGCGAGTTGGCCTATGCTTGGCCGATCATCGGGCAAATCGCGCTTGTCAACGCGGTGGTTTTCCCGGGCCTGCTGCTGGCTCATCGCGGTGCCGAACTGCTCGGCCTTACAGCCGCACGGGCCTGATCTATTGGGCTTGTAGCTTCGGATTGATTGGCCGCCTTGCGAACTGACGATCGCAAGGCGGCTCTTCTTTTCGTCCAGCCAATATCTCCGCCTAGCTCAAGTTTCGCCGTTTCATGCGCACAGCTGGCAGACGCCACCACGGGACCGTGGGGTAGAGATGGTGTTCATGATGATAGCCAAAGTGGAAGCAAGCCAATAGCGACAGCCAGACCGGCAGATCGTTGGTCCGGGCGTTATGGCGGTCAGGGAATGCATGGCCGTCAGGCTTGTGGGGCAAGTAGGTGCCGAACGTGAACAGCTGGAGGGCCGACAGGAGGCCCGGTAGCGCCCAGAACACCACAGCATTGATCTGCGAAACCCCGAACGCTGTCAGGTAGACGGCGTAAATGGCGAGGATCGTGACGAGTTGCTTCCATGAGAAATAGGTGACGAAAAACTTCGCAAACCAGCGCAGGAACCCGTAGGGGGGATGATCGTCGAAGTCTGGGTCTTGCGCGGTGCCTGAATACCGGTGATGCTTGTGATGTTCTTTGTTCAGCATATCAAAGGTAAAGCCGGCGTAAAGGAACAGGCAGAGCTGTCCTATGGCGCGGTTGGCCCAAGGCTTTCCCGGCACCACAGCGCCGTGCATACAGTCGTGAGCGACGATAAACATGCCGACGTAGAGCCACGTTTGGACGGCGATGAGCGCTATCGCAAGAGGCGCGGTTGCCCAACTCAGCTCGAAGAAAAATACCGTCCAGATGTGCAGCGCAAGCCACGCCACGACGATGGACGCGGCCAAACCAAGCCCGATCCGGCGCTGGTGGTCCAGATCGAGCGCCTCTAATGGCCGATGCTCAGATGCCGTCATTGCCGTGTGCCTTTCTGAAAGCAAATTCGGGTGTGCCGTTAGGTGGGAACCGTTCACCCTCGTCCCAACCTCGATTTTCCATACCTTAGCCCAATATGCTACCTAACGGAAAACCAACGGCATGAATGACGCGTTAGATCTGATACACGTCGCCACCCCGACCCATGAGACCCCATGGCCGATATCGGCACCCGCAAGACTGAGCATCTCGACATCGTCTTGAACGGCGGGGTGAATGCACGCGGCGTTTCGACCGGGCTGGACACCATTCGCTTTGAACATGTCGCAGCGCCCGAACTCAATCTCGATGCGATCAATCTATCGACCACGTTCCTCAACCGGTTGCTGTCTGCGCCGTTCCTGATCAGCTCGATGACCGGGGGGCCGGAGCGGGCCAAAACCATTAACCTCAGCCTTGCGGAAGCCGCCCAACATTTGCGTATTGCGTTGGCTGTGGGCTCGCAGCGCATTGCGGTGGAGGGCGGGCCAAGCGGTGGGTTCACCCGCGACTTGCGCCGACTGGCTCCCGATGTTCCCATCCTGGCAAACCTGGGCGCTGCCCAAATCCGTGGAGCCGATGGTGTCGATCACGCCTGTCGCGCCGTCGACATGATCCACGCCGATGCGCTCATCATCCACCTGAACCCGTTGCAGGAGGCGGTCCAGCCCGGCGGCGACCGCGACTGGTCGGGCGTGTTGGCGGCCATCGAGCGCATCGTCCGGGCGCTGCATGTGCCCGTTGTAATCAAGGAGGTCGGCTGCGGCATTTCGGCCCCGCTGGCGCTGCGCTTGACGGCTCTCGGCGTCGACACCCTCGACGTCGCCGGGGCGGGCGGCACGAGTTGGGCGGCGGTCGAGGCAGAACGCGCCGAAACCGCCCGCGACAAAGCCATCGCAAGCGCCTTTCGCGATTGGGGCATTCCGACAGCCACGGCTATCGTGCAAGCCCGCGCGACGTGCCCGCGCGCGACGATCATCGCGTCGGGCGGCCTCAAGACCGGCATTGACGCTGCCAAGTCGATCCGGCTCGGCGCGGATATGTGCGGCTTTGCGGCGGCCATTCTGTCATCGGCACTCGAAGGCCCGCAAGCCATCGTCGACCAGTTCGACATCGCCATCGCGCAACTTCGCGTCGCATGTTTCTGCACCGGCAGCATTGATCTGGCCGCCTTGCGCCACGCCGGACTCTGCGGCGATAGTTTAGACCGTTCCTTCACAAAGCCCCATCATTCAACGAAAGCCGCCGTATGAACATTCCTGCCAACGCCGCCGCGTTCCAAAATGCCGTTCCAGGATCAAGCGCGCCGCATGCCGTCGTTATCGGCGCGGGCTTTGGCGGTCTGGCCAGTGCCGTGCGGATGCGCGCCAAGGGCTATCGCGTCACGCTGATCGAACGCGGCTCGCGCCTTGGCGGACGCGCCCAGGTGTTTGAACGCGGCGGGTTTCGACATGATGCGGGTCCAACCGTGATCACTGCGCCGTTCCTGTTTGACGAGTTGTTTGAATTGTTTGGCAAAAAGCGGGAAGATTACGTCACGTTCGTTCCGCTCGATCCCTGGTATCGCTTCTACTATCAAGACGGCACGACGTTCGATTACGGCGGGACCATCGAGGATACGCTGCGGGAGATCCGCAAATGGGAACCAGCCGATGCGGATGGCTACCTGAAACTTCTCGAGCATTCGAAAAAGCTGTTCGATGCGGGGTTCACCCAGCTGGCCGATCAGCCGTTCCATAAGATGTCGACCATGCTCGGCCAGATCGGCACGCTGGGCCGTCTGCGCGCCGACCGTTCAGTCTGGCAGCTCATCTGCAAACACCTAAAGCATCCCAAAATCCGGGAAGCCTTCTCGATCCAGCCGCTGCTGGTCGGCGGCAGCCCATTCGATACCACCAGCATTTACGGGCTAATCCATTACCTGGAACGCAAATGGGGCGTGTGGTTTGCGATGGGCGGCACTGGCGCTGTCGTCGACGCCATCGAGCGCTTGTTGCGCGAACACGATGTCACGATCACCCTCAACACGACCGTTGCCAACATCGAGATGACCACGGCGCGGCGGCCGAAGGTAACAGGCGTGCGGCTTGAAGACGGCAGTGTCATCGCATGCGATCTGGTGGTGTCGGACGCCGATCCGATCCATCTTTATGGTGCCATGACGGGTGCTGCGCGCAAGCCACTTGCACTGCAGATGAAGCAGCGCTCGAACAAGACGATGGGCTTGTTCGTCATGTACTTTGGCACAACCAAGCAATACCCCGGCGTGGCCCATCACACGATCTGGCTCGGCTCGCGTTATCGCGAACTGCTGGATGAAATTTTCAACAAGAAGACGCTTGCGGACGACTTTTCGCTCTACCTTCACCGCCCGACGGCGACCGACCCATCGTTTGCGCCAGCGGGTTGCGAGAGCTTTTACGTGCTGTGCCCGGTTCCCAATCTCGACGGCGGGCAGGATTGGGACGTCGAAGGCCCCAAGCTGCGCGCGCGCATCATCTCGGAACTCGACCGCACCCTTCTGCCGGGGCTTACACAGTCCATCACCCAGGACTTCTACATGACCCCGGTCGACTTCAAGAACGATTACCTGAGCCCGTCGGGCGCTGGCTTCTCGATCAGCCCGCACTTTACACAATCGGCTTGGTTCCGGTTCCACAACAAGTCCGAGGCGATCGACGGGCTTTACCTGGTCGGCGCAGGCACTCATCCGGGCGCAGGGATGCCCGGCGTGCTGTGCTCTGCCAAGGTCGTGGACCGATTGGTGCCAACAGTGACGGCAACTGCAGCGGGTTGAAAATCTAGCGATTTCGAAGGATGACGTGTCTGGTCGACTTGGAAGCAAGCGGGGACAGACACGTAAGCGCACCTCGTCGAGCTTCTCATCGCCTGCCCGCGACAAAGCTGCGTTGTGAAAAACGAACGGCAGGCTCACAACGCACTAGAAATGCCTGCCGATATGGTCTAGACCGTGCGCTCTCGGGTGTTATTCACCGCCCCCGATAAGGTATTCCGTGGTAGCTCAGCGGTAGAGCATCCGACTGTTAATCGGACGGTCGTTGGTTCGATCCCAACCCGCGGAGCCATCTTTTCAATTCAGTATTTTACGCTGACAACAGCGGGTCTGATGGGTCGAGGCGGTCGGTGAATTCGACGCCGGCTTTGTCGCCGACTTTCCAGACCAGTCGTCCAGTCAGTTTGCGGCCGGTCAGAGCCAGCCTGACCTCGACGGCCTGACCGGTTGCGAAGCGGGCTGCCCCATCAAATCCCAATCCGCCAGCCGAGATATTGCGGACCATGATGATTTCGCCGCGATGGCTGCCAGCGACCCAGGCCTCCGCATCCAGGCTGACGCGTGGATCGCGCAATTCGAAGTCGGTCTTGACCGGGATCAGTACTCCGTCGACGAGCAGGGGGCTTTTGCCTTGCAAAACCTCATCGAGCAGGTTTGCGTGATAGCTGAGTTCGGCGACGTCGAATTCTCGAAACAGCCGACGGTGAATTGCGATCAGGTCTTTGAGGGTGATCTTGGCAAAGCAGGCCGCCGCCGTGACGATCTCTTGTGCCTGTTCGACGTCGGCTTTTGTCACGCCACCGGCGCGATGCTGGATCGCCAGCACGGTTTGAAGGTCGCTGCGGCTCTGCGCCATGAATTGCGCGAACCCCTTGAGGCCGACCCATGTCGCTGGTTTGAACAGGCTTCTCAGTGCCGGGGCGGACGCAACATAGAACGGCCCGACGGCAGGCGAGACGTTAGCAATCGACGTCGGCACCCGAACCGGTGACAGGCCCGAAGCATTGTAACAGGAAAGCAGGTTGCTGCAAGAAATCGCGGCGGCCTTGACCTGCTCGCTGAACGCCAGAAATGCGGCGGCGTCTTCGTCGCTCACGACGATTGAACCGCTGCGACGGACGCCGACGGGGCCGTCCCAAAGGGTTGCGTTGTCGCTCATGACGGGCGGCGTCCTTTCAACCTGGCGATCATGGCGGCACCGATCAAAGCCTGCCTGACAATTTGGCGGCGACCGTCTCGCCCGGCGTCAGGTCACGCGCCTTGTTCGCCGTCTTGATCTCGGCTGCACCCTTCTGGCGGGACTTGGCTTTGGACGCCTTCTTGGCATTCGCGCGCGGCGCGAGGTGATCGCCTGCACTGAGACCCAGCGCCGGTCGGCCATTCTGAGCCATCGCGTCGGCGGCAACCGACGTGGCCGGAATTGGCGCGTAGGTTTGTGGCTGGGGCATAGCAACGACCGGTTGCACGACCGAGAAGGCGGATTTGACCGGCGCTGTCTTGATGGACTCGGGCTTTAATGGCTCGGGCTGAATGGGGGACGAGACCATGGCTGGTGAAGCCGTGCTGCCCAGTCCGCCCGCACCCAAGAGGGAGGGGGCTGCCCGAGCCGAGGCTACGCGGGGTGCCACCGATGGGGTCGGCTGCCTGATCGAGGCGATCGCAGGAGCGGCCAGGTAATCGGGACGAATTCTCTCTGCCGTTGCAATCAACGTGGTTTTATCCCAGATCTCGAGATCGCCTGACCGCGTCAGCGTGTAATAGCCGCCGCCTGGAACATCGAACCGTCGCACGCTCTTCAGGGTGGCATCGCGCAACTCGTCGACGGTCTTTTGGCCACCACGCAAGCGCCATTCCGCATAGACTTTGCCGTGATCGGAATAGATTGTGAGCCGTCCGGGCGCTGCAGGCGGCGACGTCAACCACGATCCAAGCAACGACCGCGTGTCAGCACGATGTTCGGCCAGGAACAGTTCTTCGTCGGTTCGCGACAACCCGTGGACCAGGACTTTGGGTTCGGGCGAGAACAGAACGCTGGCCCATGCCCCTTGATTGACGGGCATTCCCGGCAGGATGAAATTCACGTAGGTGCGGGCGAACGGCTTTTTGCCTTTTGCTTCGACTTGTGCGGCGATTGCGAGCAGGTCGTCTTCGTCGACGCGGCGGTCAACCCGCACGTAGACGGCCCGGCGCTGCTCGGAAATGTCTTCGCTGACTGCATGGTGGTGTGGCAGGTCGCGCGCCTGCGCTTGCGTGGCGCATGCCAGCACCAGCCACAATCCGACGGCAGCTAACCCCGATACCGTAACTCGACCAACCATAATGATACCCACAACAACCCGTTTCACTTCCGTGTTTGCCGACCGCTCGCGCGGACACGCAAAGACACCGTCTGGGGGATCAGTATGCGTCTGGTTGATGTGGGAATCGTTAACGCGGGTCGCGTTTTGACATGCAAAATGCCAGCACCCATGGGGCGCTGGCATTTCGCATGTCTTGATGATGGCGGCTGCTGGTGCCGGCGATTACGGTGCGAGGGCCTGCGTAGGTATCGGGGCGGGCGGGGCTTCGTTGGGATCGGGCTCGCCATGGCCGTTCTGATTGACACCGTCCCGGTTGTAGATGTCGGGGCGGAACTGGACGGGACCGCCCGATGGCTCGGCCCAGGCTGTAATGTAGGCGAAATAGACCGGCATTGGACGTGTCAACGTGAGGTCGACCGCTTGCCCGGACTGTAAAATCTGCTCGACGCGGCCGGGTTGATCCCAGCCGGCCTCAAGTCGCGCGATCCATTCAGCGAGCTGGAACACATCCTGGACGCGAACGCAGCCGGCGCTGAAGTTGCGCGAGCGCTGCTCAAACAGCTTCTTCATGGGCGTATCGTGCATGTAAACGCCATGCTCGTTGATCATGTCGATTCGGACGAGGCCGAGAGCGTTCTGCGGGCCGGGGTCTTGCTTGAACTTGATCTTGGCTGGATCGACGTGGCTCCAATCAATCGACCGCGTGTCCATCTCCTGGGCGGTTTGCGCCGAGAAGACCCGGATTTTTTCCTTTTCGAGATAGTCGGGCTCTTTGCGCAAGCGCGGCACGAGATCAAGTTTGCCGATGCTATCGGGCACGCGCCAATAGGGGAAGAAATTAAGCGCGCGGACCGTTGCTTTGACGTTGGGCGTTTCGCGCTCGTTGCGGCCCACAATCACGCGGTGGCGAAGCTGGACTTCATAGCGCTCAACGGCCTCAAGCTGGAATGCGGGCACGTTGACGAGGATATAGCGCTCCTCGGGGCGCATGTTGTTGAGTTCCTGCAGGCGTGTGGCGTTGAGCTGGAGCTGCTTGAGGCGGCCTTCGGCGGTGATGTTCAACTCATCGAGGGTCGGGCGGTCGACGCGGCCAGAGGGGCGCAGGCCGTGGGATTCCTGGAACCGCTTGACGGCCGCTTCCAGTTCGCCGTCATAGCTGAAGCTGTCGAAGCCGCTGCTCGATGTGCGCAGATAGCCTTCTTTGGCCAATCGCTTGCGCAGGGCGGGCACGCGCGGGTCGTCGTCGCCGGGCCGGATCATGCGCGGACCGGGGACGGACGGCCAGCCGCCGGACGAAACGATCTTTTGGTAGTAGGCAAATGCACCGTCGATCGCGGTCAGCATTTCCTCGCTGCGGTATGGCACCTTGCTGGGCCGCAGGTCTTCGAGTTTGTCGACCACGGGTTCGCTGCGACGCTCGGTCGATGCGAGCGTACCGCCAAAGCCCTGGATCGAGTTCCAGAAGTCGCCTTCGGCGGCGCGCGCGCCTTGGGTCGCGCCCACCGTCATCGACAGGGCCAACGCCACGGCAGCGCAAGTGCGCTGCTTCAGACCGGGCGACAACGATCGCATGGCCAAGCCCGACGCACGAAACACCTTTGAGGCGGTATCAATCATTGCTGCATTCTCTATTGCGTCGGAACAGGCCTGAAAAGGCGCGATCAAACGGGTTTCCGCCAGCACATAGCGAGCTAACGATATGGCTAAACGAAGACGGTTTACCACCCCTAATCCCGTCGCACCCGTCCCAGTTGTGCAACGCTGTGTTGCGCCAAATCATCACCCCCCTTGCTGCACAGAAGAAAGTTTCTCGCAAGTGCAGCATGGAGCGGGCAGACGGCCCCTGTGTTTACAGGAGGGCGGCGTCAAAAGTGGGTTTGGATTGGACGAGCGGACCGGTCGCCCGCTGCGTGGGATATGGGCAACGGCCAGGTTAAAAATGATCATGGCCGGGTTTTGCAAAAGTTATCGGTGCACCGTCCGGGCCGATGATGATCACGCCTGAACCCTGGACGATTCGCCCGATTTGGGTGACCGTGACGCCCGCGCCTTTTGCGGCCGACATGAACGATGGCACGTCGACGGGGTGGACCGTGGTCAGGACCTGATAGTCGTCGCCACCGGTTGCGATGGTTTCCAATTCCGCGGCGTTGAGGGCCAAGACGGCGCGGGCCGCCTCCGATAGCGGAAACGTCTCCGTGTCGATCAGCGCTCCCGTTCCGCTCGCATCCACCATGCGCGTCAGATCTTTAACTAGCCCATCGGAGATATCCATGCTTGCGGAGGCGTAGTCGCGCAGGACCGGCACCAACGCCAACGGGGGGCGCGGCCTGAAATAGCGGCTGAGCAAATCGCTGCGGTGGGCGCCGCCGATGCTCAACGGTGCACCCGACTCCGTCTCCAGCCGCTGCTTGAGCCCGAGCGCGCTATCGCCCAGCGTTCCCGATACAAAAATGTGGTCGCCGGAATTGGCCGTTGCCCGGCGGACCATCCGGCCAGAAGGTACGAATCCGAACGCGGTGATGGTGACCGACAGCGGTCCTGGACGGCGGTCGGTGTCGCCGCCCGCGAGCGATATGCCGAACGCCCGTTGGGCCTCTGCCAGCCCCGTGGCGAATCCAACCAGCCAGGATGCTTCCGGCGGGTCGGGGAATGCGATCGACATGACATAAGCGTGAGGCGCTGCGCCTTTGGCGATCAGGTCGGAAACATTCACCGCCAGCGCTTTCCAGCCAATGTCGGCTGCAGCATCATCGGGGAAAAAATGAACGCCGGACGCGACAGCGTCGACACTGACGACGAGGTCAAATCCGGGCGGAGGCGCGATCACGGCTGCATCGTCGACCAGGCCGAGCGCACCGGCGAAACCGGCGGCGAGCGGGGCGAAGTAATGCTGGATAATGCCGGCTTCGCCCGTTGAATTCGCGTCGCCGTTCAAAGCCATGTGTGGTCCCTTGAGTCGTCCCTTGCCCGCATCCGGGCTACTTGTCAGGGCTTCTTGTCAGGTCTTTTTGGGGCCCGCAGGAATGTCGGGACCGCGCAATTTTCGGGCTATCCGATCTAGAACGCCGTTTACGACACGCGGTTCCTCGTCATCGAAGAACGAATGCGCAACGTTGATGTATTCGTTGATGACGACGCGGGCCGGGACATCCGTGCGCTCCATCAATTCAAATACGCCGCCGCGCAGGATGGCACGCAGGATGCTATCGACGCGGACGAGCCGCCAACCGTCCGCCAGTTGCAGATCAATCAAGGGATCAATGTCGCGCTGGCGGCGTACTACACCGCGCAGGATGTCGGCAAAGAACTGAGCGTCAGCGCCTTCGGCTTTTTCGTCCGGGTCGATTTCGTTGCGCGCGTCGCTTGCGCCGCTGGTCACGGCATGGGCTGCAAAGCGCACATGCTCGAATTCGGCAATCACCTGATTCAGATCGGTGCCAGCCATATCCATTTGGTAGAGCGCCTGAACGGCTGCCGTACGCGCAATCGATCTTGGACGGGCGACCGGTGCTGCTGGCGGACGGGTCGTGGTCATGCCACGCGCTCCGCAAAGCCTTGTTCGATCTCAATCAATCGCAGACAGGCGCGGGCTGCGTCGCCGCCCTTACCGGCCCTGCCGCCCCGTGCCCGCTCCAGCGCCTGGGCCATGTTTTCCACGGTCAGGATCGCGTTGCCGACCGGGATCATGGAGTTGATGGCGACTTCCATCAGCCAGTGGTTGGCATTGTTGCACACGACGTCGTAGTGCGCCGTCTCGCCACGGATGACGCAACCCAAGGCAATCGCGCCGACAAACGTGTCGTCGAACAGCGGCACGGCTGCCGACAGCGCCTGGGGAATTTCGAGCGCGCCGGGGACGGCGATCCGCTCGTAGGCCACGCCGTGCGCTTCGAGTTCGGCAATTGCGCCTGCCGCCAATTCGTCGGCAACTTCCTCGTAGAACCGCGCCTCGATGATGAGCACGCGCCCATCATAACCGCTGCCGGTTTGCGGTTTGCCAGCCTTGGCAGCCGCGGCCATGGCGGCTACGGGATCTTTCTTTTTTTGAACCATGTGCTCACAAATCCGATTGTCTTCGACAATTCTATTCACTGCGTCGCCGATAACGGGCTAGGCGCACGCGCCCGAAACCCGACAACCAGCCGTGACCGAAAAATTCCTAACCGCCAACAGCGCTTCAGGAAATGGCCCGCGTACCTGTGATGCGCAGGCCAAAACCTTCCAGGCCGACGTAAACGTGGGCGGGCGAATTCGTAAGCAATAGCATGTCGCGCACACCAAGATCGCGCAGGATTTGCGATCCGATGCCGATTTCGAGCTGCCTGCGTTCTTTCGCGCCGCTTTCGGCGCCATGCGAGGGTGCGCTGGCCCGCAGCCTGATCCAGTTGGAGACCGACTTGGCCTGCAGATCGCGGATAATCACCAGAACGCCACGCCCTTCGGCGGCAATGGCGTTCATGGCGGCTGCGATCTCGGGACTGGTGCCGGGCACGCCGAGGAGATCATTGACGGCGCTGACCACATGCACGCGCACCAGGACCGGGCCGCCGCTCGATACGTCGCCTTTGACGAGCGCCAGGTGTTCAACGGGTTCCATCGTGGTCGTCTCGTAGACGTTCAGGGCGAACCCGCCGCCATGGGCGCTGTTGATGTTCGTTTGCGCGACCGGCTTGATCAGTTTGTCGTGGCGGAGACGGTAAGCGATCAGATCTTCGATGGTGCCGATCTTGAGGCCATGCTTTTGCGCGAACGGGACGAGATCGGGCATGCGCGCCATCGTCCCGTCGTCGTTCATGATTTCGCAGATGACGGCGGCTGGATAAAGCCCGGCCAGTTTGGCCAAATCGACCGAGGCTTCGGTATGGCCCGCGCGCACCAGCACGCCACCTTCGCGCGCGACGAGGGGAAAGACGTGGCCGGGCGACACGATGGACGCGTGATCTTTGGTTGGGTCGATGGCCGCCGCGACGGTTCGCGCGCGATCACCTGCTGAAATTCCAGTTGTAATGCCATCGACTGCTTCGATCGATACCGTGAACGCTGTTCCCGTTCGGGACGCGTTTTTGCGCACCATCGATTCCAGTCGCAACTCGGCCGCGCGCTGCGGGGTGAGCGTCAGGCAGATCAGCCCGCGCCCGAACCGCGCCATGAAGTTGATCGCGTCGGGGGTTGCCATTTGCGCTGCAATGACGAGATCGCCTTCGTTTTCGCGATCCTGCGCGTCGACCAGGACGACCATGCGGCCATTGCGCATATCTTCAAGGACGTCCTCGGTCGGCGAGAGGAACCCGCCGCCTTCGCCAAAAACGGCAGTGTTCAATGCGTTGGTCATAGCCTGCGTCTCACGAACGAAACTCCATCAGTCGCGCGACGTACCGCGCGAACATGTCGACTTCCAGGTTGATTGATTGGCCCACTCGTTTGCGCCCCCAGGTCGTCACCGTCAAGGTATGTGGGATCAGATTGACCCCAAAACGCGTCCCTGCGACTTCATTGACCGTGAGGGAGGTGCCGTCCAGGGTCACGGAGCCTTTCGCGGCGATGTAGGGCGCCAGGTGGGCCGGGGCGTCGAACAGGAAGCGTTGACTGTCGCCATCGGGCTTCACATCAATGATGGACACAACGCCATCCACATGGCCCGTCACGATGTGGCCGCCCAGTTCGTCGCCTGCGCGCAATGCCCGTTCAAGGTTGATCCGTTCGCCGGTCTGCCATGCGTTGAGCGAGGACTTCGACAAGGTCTCGTTGGACACATCGACGTGGAAGCGCGAGCCGGTCGACGCCGGTTCAACGGCGGTCACGGTCAAGCAGACGCCGTCGCAACAGATCGACGCGCCGAGCGCAATCGAGGACGCGTCATAGGATGACCCGATCACGAACTTGCCGCCGGTGCGCGAAACAACCGTGCCGATGTCGGTGATAATTCCAGTAAACATGCGTGCGCGTCTCCAAAGCCCCACTCAGCGGGCCCCCTTCCTACCCAATTCACATCATTGCCGCGACGGCGGCCAGGACGAAAGGAAGGGCGACCGTCAACATATCATAGCAGCGACGACCAAGATCGGGGGACCGTCAGGTTCGGCTTTTGATTAACAAGGCGGCAGACCCGGTCAGGGCCGATCTGGCGGGCGTCGCTGACTGCCAGCGGAAGCTGTCCTAAGTACTGGCGAGCCAAAGCAATCGGATCGCTGGCCTGAGCGCCCGCACTGAAGAGCACAACCTCGTCGACCAGACCCGCCTGGGCAAACGCCCGCCAGATGGCTGGTCCGCCCTCGACCAACAGGCGCGTGACCCCATCGGCTGCGAGCTTTTCCAGGACTGCGGGCAGCCATAACGCGCCGCCGACCATTAACGAGGGCCACACGCGCGCGCCAAATGCCGTCATGGCGTCCGGGTTCACATCGGGTCCGGTGGCGATGACGAGCGGCACGCGGGCCGCGCTGGCTGCGGTCGCAGCGAGCTTTGTGCCCGAGAGGTTCAGGCCCGAGGATGCCAGTACGACGCGCATCGGTGAGCGGGATGCCATGCCCGGCAACCGACAGGTCAGATCGGGGTTGTCGGCGATCACGGTGCCGCGTCCCACGAGGATGGCGTCTGCCTGCGCCCGCAGCAGATGGCCTAATGCGCGCGCTTGCGGGCTCGTGACGAATATCGGCGTTTTGCCGGTGCCGCGCGGAACAGAGCCGTCAGGTCCCAACGCAAGTTTCAGCTGGACGAACGGGCGGCGCTCCGTGACGCGCGCGATGTGGCCGAGCGTCAGCCAATGCGCCTCAGCCGACCGAACGCCGCGCGTGACGGCGATGCCTGCTGCGCGGAGGCGATTTAGGCCGCGTCCGGCAACGCGGGGGTCGGGGTCTTCGATGGCGCAGACGACCCGCGATATGCCAGCTTCAATGATGCCATCGGCGCAGGGGGGGGTGTGGCCAACATGAGAGCAGGGTTCGAGCGTGACGTACATCGTCGCCCCGCGCGCCCGGTGCCCGGCCCGGGCGAGCGCAACCGGCTCGGCATGGGGGCGGCCGCTGCGTGCTGTGGTGCCGCGCGCGATGACTTCGCCGGTCGCCGTATCGACGATCACGGCGCCAACTGAGGGATTGGGTGCGGTTTGACCCAGCCCGCGACGCGCCATCGCCAGCGCAATCCCCATCATGTGATGATCGAAGGCTACTTGATCAGTCACGGGGTGGCCTTTTGCGCTGACCATATTGCCGCCGTTCGTCCTCGCCCAACCCGAGGGCTGTCTGGATCCCAGCCTTCGCTGGGATGACGTTGAGGGGGGAGGTGGGCACCGCGAAAACCTTTGACGTTATCCCTGCTGGACCATGGGTCCTCGGGACGAGCCCGAGGATGACACGTGTAGACGTGGCATGTCCTCAATGCTTTTTGGTGATGGCGACACTGGGCAATTCGCCGCCCGGGAGTGTGCCGCTGGCGTCGCGGGCGATATCGCCGAGGACGTCCTGGAAGGCTGCCGCGTCGCGGAAGTCGCGGTAGACGCTGGCGAAGCGCACATAGGCCACGGGGTCTAGGCCGCGCAATGCTTCCATGACCATCTCGCCGATGGCGGTGGATTGCAATTCAGCTTCGCCGCTGCTTTCCAAACGGCGCACGAGGCCCGACACGAGACGCTCAATGCGTTCGGGCTCAACGGGGCGTTTGCGCAACGCAATCTCGATGGATTTCGACAGTTTATCGCGCTCGAAGGGGACTTTACGCCCCGACCGTTTGACGACCACCATTTCGCGCAGTTGCACCCGCTCGAAGGTGGTGAACCGCCCGTCGCAGTCGGGGCAAATGCGGCGGCGGCGGATCGAGGTGTTTTCTTCGGTCGGGCGGCTGTCTTTCACCTGGGTGTTTTCGCCGGCACAATAGGGGCAGCGCATGGCCGGTCTCCATCAAATAGGGCCCCGTGAACGAGCCCTGGCACAGTCGAGGCTGGAGAGCAAAGCCCCCAGCCTCTCATTCTACAAGCTACAAGACTGTCGATCGTTGAGGGGGTGCTACTTCTTGGTCAAGCCCGAATGGGTCGCGCCACCGAACTTTGCGCCTTCGGTCCACGATCCGGTTTTCAGGCACTTGGAAAATTGGGCTTCGCAATAGCTGCCGCCGCCACGGCTGACGCACGTGGATTTCCAGCTTGAGCAGGAACTGGCCAGGGCAGGTGCTGCGTTCAAAATCACAGCCGTCGTCAAGAGCAAAACAAAACGCATGGGATGTCCCTTAAAAAATGAAAACGCGGCAGTTTCCTGCCGCGCTCCACACTTGCGACGTTGACGCACAAAATCAAGCGTAGATCGGGAACCGCTTGCACAGCGCGATGGCTTTTTCTTTGACGGCTGCTTCGACGGCTGCGTTACCGGCTTCGCCGTTCTTGGACAGGCCGTCGAGGGTTTCAGCAATCAGATGACCGATCTGCTGGAACTCGGCAACGCCGAAGCCGCGCGTGGTGCCAGCGGGCGAGCCAAGGCGAATGCCGGACGTCACCATCGGCTTTTCCGGGTCGAAGGGGATGCCGTTCTTGTTGCAGGTGATGTGGGCGCGACCGAGTGCCTTTTCGGAGATGTTGCCGGTGATCTTCTTGGGGCGGAGGTCGACCAGGATCAGGTGGCTATCGGTGCCGCCCGAGACGAGGTTGAAGCCGGATTCGACGAGGACTTCGCCCATGGCGCGGGCGTTATCCATGACGTTCTTGGCGTAGACCTTGAACTCGGGGCGCAACGCTTCGCCGAATGCGACGGCTTTGCCAGCGATGACGTGCATGAGCGGACCGCCTTGGATGCCGGGGAAGATCGCCGAGTTGAACTTCTTGGCCAGATCCTCGTCGTTGGTCAGGATCATGCCGCCGCGCGGGCCGCGGAGGGTCTTGTGGGTCGTCGTCGTTACGACGTGGGCGTGGGGGAACGGGCTTGGATAGTGGCCTGCTGCGACCAGACCGGCAAAGTGGGCCATGTCGACCAGGAAGTGCGCGCCGACTTCATCGGCAATCGCGCGGAATGCAGCGAAATCAATCGTGCGTGGGTAGGCCGAGCCGCCAGCGATGAGGATGCGCGGCTTGTGCTCGTGGGCCAACTTGCGGACTTCGTCCATGCTGATGCGGTGGGTGACCGGATCGACGCCGTAGTGTACCGCGTGAAACCATTTGCCCGACTGGTTGACCGGCGCGCCGTGGGTCAAGTGGCCCCCTGCGGCCAGGCTCAAGCCGAGGATGGTGTCGCCGGGCTTGGCGAGAGCTTGGAACACGCCCTGGTTGGCCTGCGAGCCCGAATTGGGCTGAACGTTGGCAAAACCGCACCCAAACAGTTTCTTGGCGCGGTCGATTGCGAGTTCTTCGGCAATGTCGACGAACTGGCACCCACCGTAATAGCGGCGGCCCGGATACCCTTCGGCGTACTTGTTGGTCAGCACGCTGCCAGCGGCTTCCAGGACGGCTTTCGAGACGATGTTTTCAGACGCGATCAGCTCGATTTCATGCTGCTGGCGGTCGAATTCCTTGGCGATGGCGGATGCGAGTTCCGGATCTGAGTGGGCCAGCGTGGTCTGGAAAAAGCTGTTCGTATGGGCCGCATTGTCTTGCATGGGACGTTTCCTGAGAACGAAGGGTTTGAATGCTGGTTTCTAATTAAGACTTTGATGGGGTCCATCGACCAATGCCGACATCGGGCTCTTCCCGCGCAGGCGCAAACGTGTGACCTGTGCGACTATAGTCTCATTTTTACTGCATTGAAAAGCCGACCGCCGACGCGTCACTTTGGCTACCCGTCTGGTTTACCGGATGGTTGATTTAGCCTACTCTCCCCGACTACCCGAGCCGCACTGGCGCGTCCGTTACGTTCGTCGGCAACATATCAGATTGTTTGCTGACGAACCCGGTTACTCAGCACTTCTGCCGTCTCCTTGCGTTCGCTGTAACGGTCGGTCAGATACGATGTGCGATCACGAACCAGCCACGTGAACTTGACCAGCTCTTCCATCACATCGACCACCCGGTCGTAATAGGGCGAGGGCTTCATGCGGCCGTCGTCGTCGAATTCAGCGAATGCCTTGGCGACCGAAGACTGGTTGGGAATGGTGACCATGCGCATCCAGCGGCCAAGGACACGCATCTGGTTGACGGCGTTGAAGGATTGCGATCCGCCGCAGACCTGCATCACCGCCAGTGTTCGCCCCTGACTGGGACGCACAGCGCCGATATTTAGCGGGATCCAGTCGATCTGGGCTTTGAGAATGCCCGACATCGCGCCATGACGCTCCGGGCTGCACCAGACTTGGCCTTCCGACCAGGCGAACAGATCGAGCAGTTCGGCAACCTTGGGGTGGTCGGCTGGCACGGCGTCGGGGAGCGGAAGGCCGCTTGGGTTGAAGACGCGCGTTTCTGCTCCCATGGCCCTGAGCAGGCGCTCGGCCTCAAAGGTCAACAGGCGGCTGTAGGAGCGCTCGCGGACTGAGCCGTACAGCAAGAGGATGCGCGGGGGGTGGGTCGCGCGTTGGGTGGGTTCGAGCAGGCTGAGATCGGGGGCGGCAAAGAGCTCGGCATCGACGTTGGGTAGATCCGTCATGCCGACGCTCCTGGCTTATACGATCGGTTAGCGCAGACTACTCGGCGGCGCGCTTGAAATGCACGCCTTGCGACACGGGGCACGCGGCCCAGAGGTCAGCAAGCGCTGACACCAATGTGTCCATTTGTGCGTCGGTATGCTGGGGCGAGGGCGTCAGGCGGATGCGCTCGCCGCCTTTGGCGACGGTGGGGTAGTTGATTGGCTGGACGTAGATGCCGTACTGGTCGAGCAGCGCGTCGGTCAGGGCTTTGCAGTGGACGGGATCGCAGACCATGACCGGCACGATGTGGCTTGGGTTGGCGAGTACCGGCAGACCGGCTGCCGTCAAGCGCGCTTTCAAAGTCGCGGCCCGCTCCTGGTGCTGGGCGCGCTCGATCTTGCTCGCTTTCAGGTGCCGCATCGACGCCAGCGCACCGGCGGCGACAGCTGGGGCGACCGAGGTCGTGAAGATGAATCCGGAGGCATAGGACCGGATGGCATCGCAAATGTCGCTGCTGGCGGCAATGTAGCCGCCTTGGACGCCGAAGCCTTTGGCCAGCGTGCCGTTGATGATGTCGACGCGGTGCATCACGCCGTCACGCTGGGCAATGCCACCTCCGCGCGGGCCATAGAGGCCGACGGCATGGACTTCGTCGAGATAGGTCAAGGCGCCATATTTTTCGGCGAGGTCGCAAATCGCGCCGATGGGCGCAATATGGCCGTCCATCGAATATACGCTCTCGAAGGCGATGATCTTGGGGATGCCTGCAGGCGCGGTTTTCAGCTTGGCTTCAAGGTCGGCGATGTCGTTGTGCCGCCAGATCCGCTTTGGGCCACCGCCGTGACGGATGCCTTCGATCATCGAGGCGTGGTTTTTCTCGTCGGAGAAAATCATCACGCCGGGCATCAGGCGGACAAGCGTCGATAAGGTGGCATCGTTGGCGACATAGGCAGACGTGAAAAGGAGTGCTGCATCTTTTTCGTGCAGATCGGCAATTTCGGCTTCCAAAGCAACGTGGTAGCGCGTCGTGCCAGCGATATTGCGTGTTCCACCAGAGCCTGCGCCAACGCTGTCGATGGCCTCATGCATGGCGGCGAGGACTGTTGGATGTTGGCCCATCCCTAAGTAGTCGTTCGAGCACCAAACCGTGATGGGGCGCACGGCTTCGCCGATGAACTGCTGACCGGTCGGGAACGCGCCTTGCTGGCGCTTGATGTCGGCAAAAACGCGGTAGCGGCCTTCGCGGCGGATTGCGTCGAGTGCTGACTTAAAATACTGGCCGTAATCCATGAACGTCTCGCTCTTCCCCTAACAGGTCCACGCTTCTTTCAACTGTGCGTGGTGAATTTTTTTGCAGTTTCCACGTCCCAGCCAACTATGGCAACACCACAACTGTCGCAGATACGGATACTGCAGCTTTTTTGACCACTCAAGTCGCCCGATCTAGGCTGGACCTTTTTGATGATCCGTCAGCCTTGTACCGGCACTCCGCGTTCGATCGTCCGATTTCTCGTGTTTTGATCTTTGCGATATCCCGCCTGACAGGACGCTGACTGCGATGCAGAGCGATCCGTGCGCCTCTCTGCACGGTCCGGAGGCTGCAAACCTTGACGTATGTCAACTATTCGAGAGTGTCGGGCATGTGGGGCATCTTTTGTGCAGGTGCCCGGCGCAGGCGCGCCAGGGCGGGTTCGCCCCGGCGGCCAATGCAGATCAGGGTTTCTCAACGATGTCTTTTTTCATCGGGGCGAGGATTGCAACCAGCTCTTTCTGCTCGCGCGCCGGAACTTTGAACTTATTCAATGATTTACCGAGGTCCTCGACCAGCGCCCCAAACTGTGCGCCCGAGACGCCCATGCCTTTGTGTGCAGTTTTCATATCGCGACCGGTGTATTCGCAGGGGCCACCCGAACCGGCACAGATCTGCTCGACCAGAAGGCGCTTGAGACGAGGAATATTGGTTTTGGCGAAGAATTTGTTGATCCGCTTGTCGGCCGCGACGTTGCCGACGAAATCGTTCACGACAAGGGTGATGGCTTTCTTGCCACCGAGCCGCTTGTAGAGGCTCTTTTCTGACGCATGGCTCATGGTTGCGTTCGCGGCGCTGGCGGCGACGACGCTGGACAGAAGTATGGCGGTGAATAGACGCATTGGGGGTTCCTCCGGCTTGCTGGACCGCAAACGCAGCACCTGTTGGGCAGACGGAACATCTGCACAGTGTCTGTCGTTGCTGATCAGAGCTACGTGCATGCTTGCCGAAGGTTTCGCGCAGAGACGTCAGAACTTTTCCGCGTCGACTTCAGTAGCTGGCTGCGATCGGTCCGATGCCGTCTTTTTGATAGAGGTCGCGACGGAATTGCACGACGCCGTCGGGGGTCGCCCAGGCAGTAATGTAGACGAAGTTGAGAGGCACAGACTGCTTGAGCGTGACGTCTTTGCGTTCGCCGGTTTCGCGCAGCTTTTGGATGGTGTCGGGGCTCCAGCCTTGGTTCGCCAGCAGCCAGGCGGCGAGTGTCTCGATGTTGGCAACGCGCACGCAGCCGGAGCTTGCCGCGCGGACGTTTTTGCCAAACAGCGTTTCGGACGGCGTGTCGTGCATATAGACTGAGTCAGCGCTATCGAAGTTGATCTTAAGAAATCCGAGCGGGTTTTCCTTACCGGGCTGCTGGCGATAGGTCAGTGTGCGGGGCTGGCCGCTGGCCCAGTTGATCTTCGCCGGATCGAGCTTGCGCCCAGCAGTGTCGTAGGCATCAATGCCGTACTTGAGCAGCACATTCTGATCGCGCTTTTGCATATCAATCCCTTTGGGGATCAGGTCTTTCGACACGACGGTCGGCGGTAGTGTCCAGTTCGGATTGAAGTTCAGGTTGGTGATCTGCGAGCGCAGCAGCGGGGTTGGCCGGTCGGTTTTGCCCACGACGCTGGTGTGACGGGAGACGATCTTGTCTGATTCGACGGCTTCGACGTTGGCCGCCGGAATGTTGACGATCACGTATTTCTTGGGACGCGACCCTGCGAGTTCGGCAACCCGGGTCAGGTTGAGTTTGAGTTGCTTCAGGCGCGCTTCGGCGGGGACACTCATGGCGGTCGCCGTGCGGTCATCGACGATACCGGTCGGCGTCAGCCCGTTGGAGGCCTGGAACCGCTTGACCGCTTTTTCCAAAGCCGCGTCGAAGTATCCAGCGCTGCCCGACCCGCCCTCCAGATCGCCCGTCATGGCAAGCCGTGCTGCAACGAGGGCGACGCCCGGTGCGGTTTGCCCCAGTTGCAGGGACTTGCCCTCCAACTGCTTTACATCGGGCAGCGGCTGCCAGCCACCGCGCTTGACTATGTCCTCATAGAGTTTGATCGCGGCCTTCATCGGCGCGAGGTTGGCTTGCGACAGGGTCGGGAAACCTTTGGGCGGGTTCTTCTCCCACGCCTTGATGAACTCGCGATCGACGCCGGTGTTGATCGTGCCGGTCGCATTGCCAGCCCCCCAGCGGAGCCAGTCGTTGTCTTGAGCCAAGGCCGGCGTTGCCGCCAAGAAAGCCGACATTGCATACGCCACAATCAGGGGCCGCAAGGGCGTGCGCTCAATCATCGAGCCGTCTCCAAGCCGTGTGCAGAAAGGTCCATTTGAGCGATGTGAGTTATTCGCAACTGTTTGGGAAGTCACAATTGTGAGCGGGCGCTCGTCGCATGGTGCGCTGCGGCGCGCGCACCACAGATATGGAACAAAAAAAGCCCTGGCCGCTCATGGCGGCTGGCCATGGCGACAGGGCTTTTTGAGTGCTTAGGGAGCGGGCAGAGTTACAGGCGGTAGCGGATCTGATCCGACCAGAAGCGCTCCAGGCGCACCAGCGCCTTGTTGAGCCCCTTGACGTCGTCGTTGTTCACTTGTCCGACCGCTTCGATCGACGACAACTGCCGCTGATACAGCTTATGGACGATCTCGCAGGCGTCTTTGCCCTTTTGCGTGAGGCTGACGCGAACCGAGCGCTTGTCGATGTCGGAGCGCTTGTAGTGAATGTAGCCCATGTCGACGAGTTTTTTGAGATTGTAGGAGACGTTCGAACCCAGATAATAGCCGCGCGTTTTGAGTTCGCCCGCCGTCAATTCGCTTTCACCGATGTTGTACAGCAAGAGCGCCTGAACGCTGTTGATGTCGGAGCCGCCAGCGCGGTCGAATTCGTCCTTGATCACATCCAGCAGCAGCCGGTGAAGACGCTCGATCAGCCGGAGGGCCTGGAGATATTCGCCACGAAAACCTTCTTCGGGGACGATCTGTTGGGTGAGGGCAAGTGCGCGATTGCGCGTGTCGTACGCGATACTCATGGGACTGACGCCTTTACGCTTTACTGGTACTATTTAAGGTTGTGCTATCCCGTTCAATACCGGGTTGAGGTCAGACTATCCTGGATAACTAAACCTTACCTAAATAGACGTAGTAAACATTGCGTATCATCGCGCCGAATGCAGACTATATTTGGCCCATAATCGCACAAAAGCCAACAAAACCAGATCTAGCGGCACGACGGTGGCCGATGAATTTAAGTACGCGGAGATGCGTCGGATTTGCGGGGGTAGGATTATCTGTGCGCACGGATCAATCCCGGCAACGCCGATGACGCTAAACTCGCATACGCTGCATCTCCTGACGCAACGACAAGTTGAGTTCGTGCGCTGGCAACGCTGCGAACAGGTCATCAAGACGGTTGCCTGTCACATCGGCCAAAGCGGATGGGGTCCAGCGCGGCTTATGATCCTTATCCACCAGTGCTGCGCGCACGCCCTCGTGGAAATCGGGTGTTTCAAGGAATCGGGCTGCGAGGCGGTAATCCATTTCCAAGGTCTGCCGCAAATCAAGCGCGCCGGCCTCACGGATGTGGCGCAGCGTCACTTTGAGTGCTAGCGGCGAACGTTGCTTCAAATCCGACAACGTGCGCTGCGCAAATGCTTCGCTCAAGCCGCGCACCGCATCCAGGCGGACCATCACCTCTTCGACGGTCGACGCGCCAAAACACTGCTCAATAGTCGCTCCATGGGGCAGCAGCGTCCCGGCGCCTGGATCGCGATGCAGCCTATCGAGAAGGGGATCAACGGGCCACGCCTCTTCAAGCGCCGCCTCGACCCCGCCCATATGTTCAGCATCGAAGCAGTGGGTCACGAGGCCCAGCGCATAGGCATCGGCACGGTCGATGGTATTGCCGGTCAGCCCAAGATAGCGCCCGATATGATGCGGCAATCGCGCCAGGGTGTAGGCCGAGCCAACGTCGGGGAAAAAACCGATCATGGTTTCGGGCATCGCGAACCGGTAGCGCGCACCTGCGACGCGATGCGTTGCATATGAAGACAAGCCGACGCCCGAGCCCATCACAAACCCGTCCATGAACGCGACAGTCGGCTTGGAAAAGCATTCATGCAGCCAGTTCAAGCGGTATTCGGCTTGCAACGCCGCCTTTGCGGCTGGCAAGTCCGATTTGGCCAATGCACTGAGTGCCCGCACATCGCCGCCAGCGCAGAACGCCTTGGGATCGGCCGATTTCAAGATCACGACATACAGTGCGGCATCGCGGGCAAACTTGCGGTAGCAGCCGTCCAGCCGCGCGACCATTGTCGGCGTTAAGGCATTGAGCGCACCGCCCCGATCGAGCGTTACGATGGCCGCCGCGCCTTTGCGCACATCACTCACGCCATCAATGGGTTGAATAACCGCGCCGTCTGCCATGAATTTGCCCCCGTTTGTTCACAGTGTTGATTCGTTGCCGTCAAGGATCGCGGTTTTTGTCATTATCCCACGGTTTCTCGTTTCAGCGGTACTGGGCCTCATAGCGCACCTCCCGTCATCGCTGATAATCCGTCGGTGTATAAATCGGTCCAATCCAGAAGGACTGGCAGAGACGGGCGCTTTCATTCGAGCTGCGTCGTAATCATAGCGGGACATGTGCGTGTTTGGACCAAGGTCTTAACTGCATGCGCGTCGGGGAAAGATGTTTTGAGCCGAACCAAGCTGGCACAAGGCGCATTGTGTACTAAAGCGCCATGGCTTTCGGTGTTGCTAGACGAATACCGGGCTTTACCGCGATGCGGATCGGGCTGGGACGGCAGGGAGACGACTATGATCGAATTGTCGCGTAGGTCCCGATTGCATCGCTGGCCGGTATTGGTTGCCGTGGCGACAGGGTTCGCTCTGGGCGGCGTTGCAGGCTATGAGCCAGCGATGGCAACGCCCGTTGTTAAGCCCTCGGCTGCAGCGCTGCCGACCACGCCGCCGGTTGCTGGGACGGCACCTGCGGCCGCGCCCTCAACGTCTGCGGCAAACGCTGCCGCAGAAGCGGCCAAGGCGGCGGCAGAGGCTGCCGAGCGCAAGCTGGAAATCGACACCGCGCGCGCCCGATGCACCGCTCTTCTCGCCACCATTACTGCGGTTGCGATTACGCGAGAGCCGATCGAAGACGGGTCGTGCGGAGATCTCGCGCCTGTCGAACTGGTCAGCGTTGGAAAAAACCCGGCCGTCGCCGTCTCGCCGCCCGCAATCTTGAACTGCGATATGGCGGTTGCGATCCACAACTGGATGAAGTTCGATGTTCAGCCACTCGCGCGCAAGCACATGGGCAAGGACGTCGTTAAGCTCGAGACGATGAGCTCCTACTCGTGTCGCAATGCTTATGGGCGGACCATGAGTAAGCTATCCGAGCACGGGAAAGCCAACGCGCTGGATATTCGTGGCTTCGTCACGTCGGCTGGCCAACCGGCCTATGTGCTGACCGAGTGGGGGATGACGTCGGGCGAAATTCGCGCAGCTGCGGCGGCGGCGGAGAAGGAACAGAACGCGCGGATGTTGGCTGAAAAGGCTCAGGCTGAGGCTCGCACGCGGGCGCTGGCTGCTGCCAAGTCCGCCGCTCCGCCGCGCGAGGGGGCAACCGGCAACCCGATTGCAAACGCTGGCACCCTGGTTGATGGCCTACCAAAGCCCGGCATCACATTCGGGAACGAAGGGCCGCGTCAGCCCACCAACTACGGACTGACGCAGCCTAATCGTCTTGGCGGCCCAAAGCCTGTCGAAAAGACATCGGCTGACAGCAAGACCGGTGGCAAAGCCGCACCCGGCGCTATCCTGTCCAAGGCCGCTGCTGCTCCTGCTGCCGCGACATCGGCAGGTCGCAGCCCTGCCGATCAGAATTTGGCGACCGCGACGTCGCTGTTTCTTCGTGCTGTCCACGAGAGCGCCTGCAAGCGGTTTTCGACCACGCTTGGCCCCGAGACAAACGCTGCCCATCGCAACCACTTCCATATCGATCTCGCGCAGCGCAACACCGCAAAAAAGATCTGCGAATAGCGGCGGGGATCGCAAAGGCCAGCATCACAATCGTGTGTGCTGTGTAACGGTCGCCGCGCGCCGACGTACCTCCTGACAACGGCGGGGCATTCATCCGCGCATTTGAAGGAGACACCATGCTGAGCCGTCGTGACTTTACCTGGGCAACCGTGTCCGCCGCTGCGTTGCTGGCCGCTGGCCGCACCGCCGTTAGCGCGGCTGGCGAGAAAAAAACGTTTGAGATCACCAAAACCGATGCCGAATGGGCTAAAATCCTGTCCAAAGAGCAGTTTTACGTGCTGCGCAAGCATGGGACGGAATACGCCGGGTCAAGCCCGCTCGACAAAGTTTATGCAGCCGGGACCTATAGCTGCGCGGGCTGCGACCTGCCCCTGTACAGCTCGGAGACGAAATTCGATAGCGGAACCGGTTGGCCCAGCTTTTACAAGCCGCTCGACAATGCCATCGGGACGAGCGTGGACAACAGCCTGTTCAGCACGCGCACCGAAGTTCATTGTCGGCGGTGCGGCGGGCATCTGGGCCACGTGTTCAACGATGGTCCCAAGCCAACCGGGTTGCGCTATTGCATGAACGGCGTGGCGATGAAGTTTGTGCCGAAGACGGCTTGATCGCCACGGCGGTCGCCGACGGACTGGGGGTTATCGGGTTGTCTCTTTGGGGTTGTCTGCGGTGGCTTTATGAGCCCATACAAATACCGTCGTGCAGAAGTTTTGGCTCGTTGGCCTGGTCTGCACGACGGTATTCCTCCTCGCTTGCGCGTGGCCGCCCCACCAACCCCACGCGCGGATACCGGCGGCCATAAGTCAGAACTTATGGCCGCTGGTACAATCCACCGCAACGACACGAGACCCAGGCCATGACCACCCGATCCATCGCTGCCGCCTTCCCATCGATTCGCATGCGTCGGACGCGGCAGCACGCCTGGTCGCGGCGACTCGTGGCCCAGCATGTGCTGACACCGGCCGATTTGATCTGGCCTCTGTTTGCTGTAGAGGGCACCAACACACGGGTTTCGATTGCGTCGATGCCGGGCGTCGAACGGCTCTCGGTAGACCTTATCGTCGAGGCCGCAAAGCAGGCCGTCGACTTAGGAATTCCAGCGCTCGCTCTGTTTCCTTATACCGATCCGGCGTTGCGCACCGAAGATGCGCGAGAGGCTTGGAACCGGGACAATCTGGTCTGCCGGGCCACGCGGGCGATCCGGGCGGCCAATCTCGACATCGGGATTATTCTCGATGTGGCGCTTGATCCCTACACCAGTCACGGCCACGATGGGTTGCTGGTAGACGGCAAAATCGCCAACGATCAAACTCTGGCGGCGCTGGTCAAGCAATCGCTGACGCAGGCGGAGGCTGGTTGCGATATTCTGGCGCCGTCGGACATGATGGATGGGCGGATCGGCGCGATCCGGGCGGCACTGGAAGCGGCTGGTCATTCCGATACGATGATCCTTGCCTACGCGGCTAAGTATGCCTCCGCTTTCTACGGACCGTTTCGCGATGCGGTTGGTTCCTCGTCGACGCTGAAAGGCGACAAGCGCACCTATCAGATGGACCCGGCCAATTCAGACGAAGCGATCCGCGAGGTCGCGCTCGATATTGCCGAGGGCTGCGACATGGTGATGGTCAAGCCCGGGATGCCGTATCTGGATATCGTTAGGCGGGTGTCGAGCGAACTGAATACGCCTACCTTCGCCTATCAGGTGTCGGGCGAGTACGCGATGATCATGGCTGCGGTGAATGCGGGATACCTTGATGGCGACCGGGCGATGATGGAAAGCCTGATGGCGTTCAAGAGGGCCGGGGCGAGTGGGGTTCTAACGTACTTTGCCCCACGAGCAGCCGCCGTGCTCGCACGCGCCTAGGGCGTGTCTCACCGCCGTTTTGCGCAGATTATTGCGGACTTCCTGGACGAATCGTCACTGTGATCGTGTAATCTCATCACGATACTGGACAACAGGGAAGGACACACCATGCCGACTGCTGGACCGATTATGACGGGCCTTTCGGGCAACGAAATGTACTGCCTCAATCTGAAGGGCTTTGCGCCCGGCGAATTGCTGATCGGCAATTCGGTCCACTCGCTCGGCGTCCTCGGTTCCATCGGCGCAGGCTTTCAGGCAGCCTTCGGCGGCGAAGTCAGCCAGGTCACCTCGATCATTTCGGAAGGCCGCCATCAGTCGCAGGCCCGTCTGCTGCAAGAGGCGCACCGCCACAACGCCGACGGCGTCACTGGCGTGACGAGCGAACTTCGCACGATGCAGGGCAACGTCGAGTTTCTGTCGGTCGCCTCGGGGCTGCATCACACGGGTGCGAATGCTGGCAAAGTGATGTTTTCGAGCAGCTGCAATGGGCAGGAGCTATATTGCCTGATGGATGCGGGCTATGAACCGCGCCAGTTCGTGTTCGGCAACGTTGCCTATTCGGTCGGCATCGTCGGTGGATTGCTGGGCGGCCTCAAAACGATGGCGCGCGGCGAAATCAAAGAATTCTCCAACATCTTCAACCATACCCGGCATCTGGCGCTGGCGCGGATCGCGGCGGAAGCCAAGCAGGCTGGCGCTAATGCCGTGGTGGGCATCGAGACGCGCATCATGCCGTTCTCGGGCACCCACGAAATGCTGATGATCGGGACGGCTGCGTCCCACAAGGCGCTGCCGTCGTCGGCGACGGTCGATCCGGTGACTTCGGATCTGACAAGCGAGGAAATGTGGAACCTTGCGAGCTTGGGCTTCATGCCGTTGAAGCTGGTGCTGGGCACTGCGGTCTATTCCCTGGGGCTGATCGGCGGCCTGAAGGCCATGTTCAAGGGGCTTGCGCGCGGCGAAATCTCCGATCTGACGTCGCTGATCTACGATGCCCGCGAACATGCGATCGGGCTGCTGAAAGACGAGGCAGCAGCGATCGGGGCGGACGACGTCGTCGGTATCAAGACGCACATTCACGACGTGGGCGGCGTGATCGAGTTCATGGCGATCGGGACGGCCGTGAAGAAAATCCCCGGCAGCGCGCCGCTGTCGCCGCAACTGCCCGTCCAGGCTGTGATCCGCGACAAGCGCACGTGGATCAGCCATGATGACATGTTCAACCGGACCGCATCCGGCGGGGGCGAAGGCGGCGGCAAGGACGCGAGTGGAGACGGCGAGTAGGGTGTCTTAACAACGGTTTTTCGTTCACGTGCGCTTCATCCGAGAAACGCTAGGAAAACAGAAATCCGACACGGTTCGAGACGGAATCGGACACGATCGAACGTTTCCTTGTTCTCGCGCGTTTAAGAAGACCCGCTTTGCTCCCGCGTTGCGGAAAAATCAACATCCGAAGGACCACTCATGTCCACGTCGAAAACACTTCTGGCCCTGGCGCTCTGTGCGTCCGTGCTGGGTGCCCCTGCCGCCAATGCGTTACCGGGCAGCCAATCCACGCGTCCGGTTGCTGCGGCCACCGATACGTCGTCGCTCGTCCAGGAGGCCCGCTATCGCGGACATAGCGTATACCGCGGCCATCGCGGTCACCGCGGCGGTTGGGGCCGTGGCGGCGGCATTGGCCTTGGTATTGCCGGTGCCATTATCGGCAGCGCCATCATTGCCAACGAAGGCTACCGGTATCGCCGCTATCAAGGCGTCAGCGGTCGCCAGCAGTGCGCCAACACCTATCGGTCATTCGATTGGGATTCGGGCACCTACATGGGTTATGACGGCGTCCGCCGCGTTTGCCCGTACCTGTGATCTGACGACTTGATCTCCTATAATGATGGCGGGGTGTCTCAGGACGCCCCGCTTTTTTTGTGCTTTGATAGGGAGGAGTTGCGCCTGCGGCGCGGCTTCGAGCGATCTCAGCGCCGGACGCGGCGGCGGGGTTCTGCAGGCTCTTCGAGCCCTCCTGCACCAACGCCTGCGGGCTGGCCGGGCTTGGCAGGCGCTGCGACTACGGGCAACGGCTTTACCGGGTCTTTGCATTCCGTCAGCCAGATGTCGAACACGGGATGTTCCACCGCGTGGAGACCTGGGCTTTCAGCAAACATCCAGCCTGCAAACAGGCGTTTTTCTTCGCCGCTGAGCATGGTCTCGTCGACTTCGACGAATGTGGTCGTTTTGGGCTGTTCGGTTGCCGGGCGGGAATAGCAAATGCGCGGGGTGAGTTTGAGCGAGCCGAACTTCACGGCCTCGCCGAGCGGGGCTTCGAGTTTGGAAATGCGCGCCGTGACTTTATCCAGGGCTGCGAATACAGCGACTTTGTTCTCGATCCGCTGCGCCTGAGCGGGCGCGCTGACCACAATGGCTAGACCAACGAAGAGCGCCGTGGGGCAAGAGGATTTCATTGCAGTGTTGGTCACCTTAAACGTGCCGTAAGGGCAGGGTCGCGATGGCCACACCCTAGGCTGTGAATGGTGTCACCAATTTGGCCATTGTCGCCCTCACTCGGCAACGAACATCCGCTTACCCGACCGGGCCGGAATTATTCCGGCCGCCAGGGTTTGTAGTCGCCGGTCGCCTTGGGGCGTTCGTTCGAACCCAGGATCGAACCTTTGGGGCGGTATGCTTCGCCGGTCCCGGTCAGGTTCATCTTGTGCGGCTTTTGCCACGGCTTGGGCGTATAAGCCTCGTTCGTGGGTGGCGTGTCGACCATGTGATGGAGCCAAGCGTGCCAGTCGGGCGTCACCTGCGATGCGTCCGATAGAGTCTTATATGTCACCCAGCGGCGTTGCATGCCCATCGGGCCGACGCCCTTCGTCTGGGCATAGTATTTGTTGCCCAATTCGTCGCTGCCGACGAATGTGCCCTGCCGCCACAGTGTGACGCGCGTTCCCCAGGTGTTGCCACCCCACCAGGAAAAAATCTCGGAAAAGATGCTCATGGCGGTGAGAAATAGACCATTCGATCGGCGCGTGTCCAGCGGCTTCCAGATCGTGAACCGTTGGATTTTGGTCGCTATGCGCGTGCGGTCGCGGCGATGGCGCTTTAGCTTCTGGGTTGCGCCATGCGATGATGGCTTAGACCCCACCTGGCCCGGACTGGCGATCTGCCTCCAGAAACCGAACGAACCGATCGTAGGCCGACACATAGGCAGCGTCTGAGCGTTCTTCGCACCGGACCAGAACTCCGCCTGCCTGCCAGCCCGTGAATCGGAGCTTCACATCGAGCGGCTCGCCGGTGCCCCGGTGCACATAAGAGATGCTCACAACCGAACGGCACGTGTCTGCGCCATGCACGACCTGCTCTACGTCGAAGCGTTCGATACGGAAAATGTTCATCAGGTGCTGGAGCCGCCAGCGCAGGTCTTCTTTGCCGATCGAGCTTAAGACATACGGCATGGCGATGCCGTCCATGTTGACGATCCATTCAATGTTGTCGTGCAGGCCCGCCAAGAAGCCTGCAAAATCACCCGCAGCCCAGGCCTCGTGTGACGCTTCGAACGCACAGCGGCCCGTCGTCGCCCGGCACGACATCCCAACCTCCTCCACCGCTCTAGCGCATAAGTGTTGCAATGAATAACAGTGCAATTCAAGCCCGCTTTACACAGAACTGATCAAACCCGTTGGGGCTGGGGAAACGATGGGTAGATACTGAACGGCATTCGCGTGCGCCGCACAAAGTTATCCACCTTCGGGCGTCGCGTTTTGATGCCTTCCGGCAACAGTCGGCGGACAGGAATCGGGCCATTCTCAGATGCGGATCTTCGACACGCGCAACCCTCTCCCGGGTTGCCCACATGCCGACTCGTCCGATGCTTGCGGGACCTGCGCGCCTCGACGCCGATATTGTCCCCAGCTGCGCACAGGTTGTCCACACTTCGCACACCAAATATCCAGCGCTAGTATCGATGTATCCGCGCCCCACTACATCTAGACAACGGGTGGGGGAATCAGCCAGTCTAGCGGTACGGTCGTTGCGCTGCGTTTTGTTGTTATCCGTGTGAACGCGCACGCCTTAGTCAGTCGCCTCGCGTTCAGCTTCCTGTTCTTTCCAAAACCCGTTGAAATCCAACAGCGTAGCCTTCGGCAGCGCATGACTTTCTGCGACAATTTTCGGGCAAAGAGCAAAGTCAGACTGTTCGTTTCGCGACCCAAAAACAAGAACCACAAGGACCACGCTATGAAAATCGCACGTCGCTTTACGGAAGCTGGCAAATCTCCTTACGAAACGATCAAGTTCCGGCGTGCGATCAGCGAGATTAAGAACCCAGACGGCTCGTCCGTATTCAAACTTGACGGCTTTTACGTGCCCGAGCACTGGAGCCAGGTCGCCGCCGATATTCTGGCGCAGAAGTATTTCCGCAAGGCCGGGGTGCCCAAGCGACTGAAGCGCGTTGAGGAAACGCAGATCCCGTCATGGCTGTGGCGTTCGGTCGCCGACGAGCGCGCGCTGGCTGAACTGCCACAGGGTGAACGCATCATCGGGGAAACTGATGCCCGTCAGGTGTTCGATCGGCTCGCTGGCACGTGGACCTATTGGGGTCAGAAGGGCGGCTATTTCACCACCGAAGACGACGCGCGCGCCTTTTATGACGAGCACCGCTACATGCTCGCCATGCAGATGGCCGCCCCCAACTCGCCGCAGTGGTTCAACACCGGTCTGCACTGGGCCTACGGCATCGACGGTCCGGGTCAGGGCCACATGTATGTCGACCACATCACCGGTGAATTGACCGCGTCGACATCGGCCTATGAGCATCCCCAGCCCCACGCCTGCTTTATTCAGTCCGTCGAGGACGATCTCGTCAACGAAAACGGGATTATGGACTTGTGGGTCCGCGAAGCCCGCCTGTTCAAGTATGGCTCGGGCACCGGCACCAACTTTTCGTCGTTGCGCGGGGCGAATGAAAAGCTGTCGGGCGGCGGGCGCTCGTCGGGCCTGATGAGCTTCCTCAAGATCGGCGACCGGGCGGCTGGCGCGATCAAATCGGGCGGGACCACACGGCGCGCTGCTAAGATGTGCGTCGTTGATGTCGATCACCCCGACGTTGAGGAGTACATCAACTGGAAGGTGCGTGAGGAGCAGAAGGTTGCCGCTCTCGTCACCGGCTCGAAGATCTGCCAGAAGCGCCTCAAGGCGATCATGAAGGCTTGCGTCAATTGTGAAGCCGAGGGCGATGCCTGCTATGAGCCGGCCCGCAATCCGGCGCTCAAGCGCGCCATCAAGGAAGCGCGGCGCGATGATGTGCCCAACAACTACATTCTGCGCGTCATTCAGTTCGCCAAACAGGGCTTCAAGGACATCGACTTCCCGGTGTTCGACACCGACTGGGACAGCGAAGCCTATCTGACGGTCGCTGGCCAGAATTCGAACAACTCGGTGCGGGTCACCGACGAATTCCTGAATGCGGTCAACGAAGATAAGGACTGGAAGCTGACCGCCCGCAAGGATGGAAAGGTCGTCAAGACGCTCAAGGCGCGCGAGCTTTGGGACTCGATTGGTCATGCCGCGTGGGCGTCGGCCGATCCCGGCATCCAGTTCCACACCACCATCAACGATTGGCACACCTGCCCCAAGTCGGGCCCGATCCGCGCGTCGAACCCGTGCTCTGAGTACATGTTCCTCGACGACACGGCGTGCAACCTTGCCTCGATGAACCTGCTGCAGTTCCGCAACAGCGACGGTTCGTTCGACGCGCCAGCGTTCGAACATGCGTGCCGCCTTTGGACGGTCGTGCTCGAAATCTCGGTGCTGATGGCGCAGTTCCCGTCGCGCCAGATTGCCGAACTGTCGTATCGCTACCGCACGCTGGGGCTTGGCTTTGCCAACATCGGCGGTTTGCTGATGACGGCTGGCATTCCCTATGACTCAAAGGAAGGTCGCGCGATCTGCGGTGCGATTTCGGCGATCATGACGGGTGTCGCCTATGCCACGTCGGCGGACATGGCGTCAGAGCTTGGACCGTTTGCTGGCTATGCCGATAACTCGGCGGACATGCTGCGCGTCATTCGCAATCACCGGCGCGCGGCGTACGGCGAGACGAAGGGCTACGAAAAGATTGCGATCGATCCCGTGCCGCTCGACCATGCCAACTGCCCCGATCAGCGGCTGATTGCGGCAGCTCAGCGGGCCTGGGATCAGGCTATTTCGCTTGGCCAGCAGCACGGTTTCCGTAACGCTCAGGCCTCCGTTGTGGCACCCACCGGCACGATCGGCCTCGTGATGGACTGCGACACGACCGGGATCGAGCCGGACTTTGCGCTGGTCAAGTTCAAGAAGCTCGCCGGTGGCGGGTACTTTAAGATCATCAACCAGGCTGTCCCTGGCGCGCTGCGGACACTTGGGTATCGCGAGAACGAAATCGCGGAAATGGAAGCCTATGCGGTCGGTCATGGCAACTTGCGTCAGGCCCCCGGCGTCAACGAGGCATCGCTCAAGGCCAAAGGGTTTACGCCGGAGATCCTTGAAAAGGTTGCCAGCAATCTAGGGGCTGCGTTCGACATCAAGTTCGTGTTCAACCGTTGGACGCTGGGCGATGACTTCCTGACGGGCACGCTGAAAATCCCAACCGAAAAGCTTGCCGATCCGTCGTTCGACCTGCTGTCGCACTTGGGGTTCACCAAGCAGCAGATCGAGGATGCCAACGAGCACGTGTGCGGGGCGATGACGCTGGAAGGCGCGCCCTACTTGAAGCGCGAGCACTATGCGGTGTTTGATTGCGCCAATCCTTGCGGCCGCAAGGGTAAGCGGTATCTGTCGGTTGAGAGCCATATCCGCATGATGGCGGCGTCGCAGCCGTTCATTTCGGGAGCGATCTCCAAGACGATCAACATGCCCAACGATGCGACTGTGGACGAGTGCAAAGCGAGCTACATGCTTTCGTGGCAGCTCGCACTCAAAGCCAACGCGCTGTACCGCGATGGTTCGAAGCTGTCGCAGCCGCTGAACTCGATGATCCTCGACGACGATGCCGATGCAGCCGATGAGGCCGCCGAGGCGATGGCGGCTGACAAGCCCGCCAATCAACGGGCAACGGTTGCCGCCGAGCGGATCGTGGAGCGCATTATCGAGCGGGTCCGCGAGCAGGAACGCCTCAAGATGCCGTCACGCCGCAAGGGGTACACCCAGAAGGCGACCGTCGGCGGGCACAAGGTGTATCTGCGGACCGGCGAGTATGAAGACGGCGAATTGGGCGAAATCTTCATCGACATGCACAAGGAAGGCGCTGCTTTCCGCTCGTTGATGAACAACTTCGCCATCGCGATTTCGCTCGGCCTGCAGTACGGCGTGCCGCTCGAAGAGTACGTCGAAGCCTTCACGTTCACGCGGTTTGAACCGGCAGGCCTCGTGACGGGCAACGAGACGATCAAGAACGCGACGTCGATCCTCGACTACATCTTCCGCGAACTGGCCGTGTCGTATCTGGGCCGTCACGATCTGGCGCATGTCGATCCGCGTGAAATCGTCGGCGAGACGGGTCTGGGATCATCGGAAGAGGACACCGACGAGGACAGCCAAATTCAGCTTCCCGCTGGCAAGTATGTCTCGAAGGGTCTGGTGCGTGGTGTGATCGGGCGGGTTGGTCCCCGCGCCGTCAATGCCAACCACGCGATGGATCACGGCAGCACCGACACGACGCTGCTCTACACCGAAACCTCCGACGCTCAGGTCTACCGGACGGAAGGTGCCACGGCTCTGAAGCTGGAGAGCGAGGTTTTGTATCGCGCCACCACGACGATTGCGCCCAAGCGCACCACCCGCGACCGGCGGGCCGAAGCCAAGGTTCGCGGCTACGAAGGCGAAGACTGCCGCGAGTGCGGAAACTTCACCCTGGTGCGCAACGGGACCTGTCTCAAGTGCGACACCTGCGGGTCGACGAGCGGGTGTTCGTGAGCAGGGCGATAAGGGTTGCGGGGTAGGAAAAGCCGCCCCCCGGGGGAAACCTCGGGGGGTGGTAATAACACAACAGAAGGGGTGGGATCAGAATTGTTCAGTGGAGTATCAGATGGTTAGCAGACCAAGAAAGTCTTTTGAACACATCCATCAACAAAAGAAGACGTTTACTCCAACCATCAAGAATGGCCGACTAATTCCACCACAAAAACCTCCAACTATTGGACATGAAATAGATTACGCCGAATCTGTTTTTCAACTATCGATCATTATCTTGGCAACATCAGCTTTTGGATATCTCTCAGCATTCGTATCCACCACGGAAGACCGCGGCGGACTACGACAAACATTCAGCGAGTCTTTCGATAGTCACGCCGTGGCGGTTACAGTTCTTGTCGCACTCAATATTATTGCACGATTTATCGCAACCACAACAGAGCGACGCAGACTGCAAATTGCGTCAAGTGTCCTGGCATTTACTATTTGCTTCTACAGCCTAGCAATAACTGCAGGACACCTGAACTACCTATCATCGCGAGACCATGCCAACCTCCTGAAAAATTCAGCGAAGTTTGACAAAGACGTCAGTGACGCAAACGGTGCCGTAGAGCATGCGCGAAAAAGGTCAGAGGCAGCAACGCGCGAATACAACGATTGCTCGCGCCAAAGGGATGGAATCGTAATCAGCACAGGGGCATCGCCAAGCATTAGTGAAGAAAACAGCAAAATTGCATCAGACATCATAGAGCAAACGAAAAATTTTTGCGAAAAAGAAAAGAAGTGGGCCGAGCGAGAACGAAATAGCATAAACATCGCGCAAGAGTCCTTGAACAAGATTTTTACCGATAGCGGAATTCGATAGAGGGGACCGCGAACAAATTAAATTTGCCCACCCTTGACGACCCTTTTGTTTGCTTTTAATTCTCTATGTGTTCCAAGCGAACATCCCCCCTACGCAAAGGAATCACGCAATGGCTACTAACCCACCAAAAGGCGACGGTCACCGCAATGGCGCTGTGCGAGATCGCAGTCAGACCCATAATCCACATACGGATCAGTGGGTGAAGCGCGACACCGATACAGGTCGCTTTATGGACGTGAAGCAAGACGGCACGCCGTTCAAAGGTGTGCGCAAAGAAAAGTGATTTGATAAGCGGCAACCCGACAATTTCAGAAAATGTCGGGTTGGTCGCGAGTTTCTATTTGTAAAAACGCGCCCCTCCCCATGTCATCGCGGCATAAGCCAGATAACCCTGACTGGATGCCAGCCTTCGCTGGCATGACGTTGGGGTGGTGTGCGCGAGAGGCGGCATACGCCACCCCTTGTCATCCTCGGGCTTGTCCCGAGGACCCATTGCTCAGCGGGGACAGCGCTAAATGGCGAAGGCAACCCTGCAACTCCGACTCCCACAACAACGACCTCAGCCAATGGATGGATGGGTCCTCGGGACAAGCCCGAGGATGACAGTGGAGGGGGATGACAGAGGGGAGGGAGAGTATCTCACGTCACAGACAGTCATTGCGGACCCATTGCTCAGCGGGGACAGCGCTGAGTTACATGCGCGACCGTGTAACTGGTACCCTTCATTGCAAACATCGCAGCGAGCGGGCGGATGGGTCCTCGGGACAAGCCCGAGGATGACAGTGAAGGGGGATGACAGAGGGGAGGGAGAGCATCTCACGTCACAGACAGTCATTGCGGACCATTCCCCGGCAACGCCAGCAATGCCGGATACAAATCCTGCCAATGCGGATTTTCGCGTTCGATGAGATTGATTTTCCAATCGCGGATCCAATGCTTGAGGGTTTTTTCGCGTTGGATGGCGTGATTGATATCGCCGTAAGGTTCGTAGTGAACGAGCATTTTGACGCCGTACTTGGCTGTAAATTTTGAACCTATCCCGGCACGATGAGCTTCAACACGACTGAGCAAGCTATTCGTCACACCAATATAAAGCGTGCCGTAGTGCTTGCTGGCGAGAATGTAGACCCAATAGGTGTTCACGCTGTGCCCCAAGTTTGTGGACGGAGCATGCAGGACGATGGGTCCTCGGGACAAGCCCGAGGATGACACAGGGCGGGGACGTGGTCCAAGAGCGTAGGTTGGGTTAAGCGCAGCGCGGCCCAACACCTTCAGCACGGCAAGCATTAGGTCGCGCGCAAGGGCGCTTGACCCAACCTCCAAGTGAAGCCATTCAAAACAGCTTTTTGGCGGGGATGGCGGAGGCGCAGACGGTGAAGCGGCCGCCCATGGCGCGGTCGCATTCTTCGATTTTGGTGCGGGAGGCGCGGAGCCAGAGGGTCGAGCGACCGGGGCAGGTGGCGCGGACTTTGGCGCGCCAGGCGTTGATGGCTTGCGTGCGGGCGACGGCGAAAGCGCGGGTGTAGGAGGCCTCGATCTTGGAGGGGGTTGCGCCGTCGTGGGCGCTGGTGAGCGCTTGATGGACCCGGCTTTCGCCAACGATGCGGTGCGTGCAGGACGCGGCCACGGCTGGATGGGAGACAAGCGCTATCGCAGCGGCAAGCAGCAGGGCGTTCATGCGCCGTTTCATAGCGTTAGGCTCCGCACCAAAAGTTTGATTGGCACTTTATGGGACCAACGGGATGAACGACAGTTGAAAGGCGGGCTGCCTGGTTAGGGGCTGCCCGCCTTCGTTCAGTCAGACATGCAGGGCACGAACCGCCGCCGCCAATGGCAGACCGCTGATCGAACCCGCAATTTCGGAGTTAGTCTTCGTTGTCGAACAGAACGATTTCGTCGCCAGTGGTGTAGTCGGCTCCAGCGTCCAGCCCGTCGAGGCTTGGATGACGGGCGTTGACCGGCGAGCGCAGGACGCTTTCGTCGGGCGTATTGCCTTTGGCGATTGCAGCAAGCGCAAAGCCGGACGCGGACGCAGACACGGCAAGAATGCCGATGCTCTTCATGACCGATCTCCATTGATGTGAAAGGCGAATCACAGACGGACGTGTGTCGCGTAGCAGCACAACGCGACAATCTCGCAACTGTTCCCAAAACCCGCTGACCGTGCGGACGCATCCCGCAAAATTCCGGTTAGAATCAGGGAAGTGGTGCCCCCCGCAGCGCCGTCTTGTTGTATGGTCAGGCACGGCATCACAACGAGACATCAAACAACGTGGCGAACTCCGCGCAACCTTCCCCCGTCCCCGCTGGCAGCAAGCCCGGCAATGCGCCCGAATTCAGCGTGAGCGAACTGGCTGGCGCGATCAAGCGCGCGCTGGAGGACGGGTTTGGCCATGTGCGCCTGCGCGGGGAAATATCGGGCTATCGCGGGCCGCATGCGTCGGGTCACTGCTACTTTGCGCTGAAGGACGATAGCGCCAAGATCGACGCGGTGATCTGGAAGGGCGTGTTCGGCCGCCTCAAGATGCGGCCCGAGGAGGGGATGGAAGTGATCGCGCAGGGGCGCGTTACGAGCTATCCGGGGTCGTCGAAGTATCAGATCGTCATCGAGGCGATGGAACCGGCTGGCATCGGCGCGCTGATGGCGTTGCTGGAGGAGCGGAAGCGAAAGTTTGCCGCCGAGGGGCTGTTTGCCGCCGAGCGAAAACGCGCGCTGCCGTTTATGCCGCGCGTCGTCGGGATCGTGACGTCTCCGACGGGGGCTGTCATCCGCGATATGCTGGCGGGCTTTGCCGAGCGGTTTCCGGCGCGCGTGATCGTGTGGCCGGTGCGCGTTCAAGGTGAGACGAGCGGGGCAGAAGTGGCGGCGGCGATTAACGGGTTCAATGCGCTGCCAGCGGGTGGGGCGATCCCACGGCCCGACGTGCTGATCGTGGCGCGCGGTGGGGGCAGCCTTGAAGACCTGTGGGGGTTTAACGACGAAATCGTGGTTCGAGCGGCGGCCAATAGCGGCATTCCGCTGGTGTCGGCGGTGGGGCACGAAACCGACTGGACGCTGCTCGACCTCGTGGCTGATGCACGCGCGCCGACGCCGACGAAAGCTGCCGAGTGGGTGGTGCCGAAATATTCCGAACTGCTGGTTCAGATCGGCGATCTCAAGACCCGGCTGGCGATCGGGATGCGGCGATATCTGGAGCAGGCGCGAGCTCATTTGAAAGGGGCGGCGCGCGGACTGCCACGGCTCGACGATTTGGTCCGTCTGCCGCGACAGCGGTTCGATGCGGTCGAGCAGCGGTTGGGGCGGGCGCTGCTGGCCAACACGAAGGCGCACGGATTGCACCATGCGCGGATTGCTGCCCGGTTGCAGCCACGGCTCGTCGAGACGCGGATTGCGCGGTTGCGCGACCGTTTGGCGGGGTTGGAAAATCGCCAACGCGATTGCCTCGTGCGGCTGGCAGCGTCGCGGCGATTGCGGTTTGAGGGGGCGGCGGCGCGCCTGCGGCCCGCACCAATTTTGCAGCGCGTGCGCCGTGGGGGCGACATCGTCGAGGCGCTCGCTGCACGCGGGAGCCGGGCGATGCTGGTTGCCATTTCGCGCCGCCGCCAACGATTGGACGGGCGCGCACAGATGCTTTCTGCGCTGAGCTATCAAGGCGTGCTGGCGCGCGGGTTTGCCATCGTGCGCGACGGGAACGGCGCAATGGTGCGCAGCGCGCAAACGGTCGCGACTGGCGCCGCGTTGGGCATCGAGTTTCAAGATGGCAGCGTAAGGGTGCAGGCCATCGAGCCAGGGCATGCTCGTGCGCCAGGAGAGGCGCGAGCTGCCGATACGCGGGCACCGGCCAAGTTGGCCCCAAACACGGCTCGTGCCGTCAAACCGCGAACGCCCACGCGCGGCGGGTCCGGCAATCAGGGAAGTTTGTTTTAGCGATAAAGATGTTGACGCAGGTCGCGCTGTTTTGCACTTTCGCGCGCTCAGGGTCGGCCCGTTTTCATGGATTCAACGTCGGCCCCTGTTTCTGCCTGGTCGTGCATCTATCGGAAAACCGGTTTTAACTTTTGCGGAAGCACTCCAGCCATCGCTATCTAGAGCGCATTCCGATCCTACGGAATCGGAATGCGCTCTAGGTCAACGTTTTGTCGCATTTTCTTTGCCGAACCGGGGACCACTTCGGTCGGAAAATGCTCTAAGGCCCTCAGGACCCGTCTTTCATGAACCGCTTCGACAAAATTTTTGGCCTGACGTCGGAGGCGCGCGTGCGCTACGGCGATGGCGATTTTACCGTGCTGTCGGCGGGTGATTATGTGCGCTGCGCTGTGACGGGCGAGCCGATTGCACTGCCCAACCTCAAGTATTGGAGCGTCGCGTTGCAGGAGCCGTACGCCAACGCAGAGGTCTCGTTGAAGCGATACCTGGACGTGCGCCGCCAGCGCGGCTGACGGGTTTTCAGGGTTTTCCGAACGTCTGATCCAGCAACCGCATCAGCGGGGTCGCATCCTCTAAGCTCATGGCAACCGGCAAGGGTTTTGCCGCATGCGCCAGAGCGGAGCGCTTCACGCTGCCTGACAGGCGGACATGGTCCTTTGCCGTCGTGACCAACTGCGCGCCGTGTTTTGATGCCAGCGCCAGGAGCCGTTCCGCATCGGCATCGGTAAATGCCGCGTGATCGGGATAGGCGACCTGCTCGACGATGCGCGCGCCGAGGCGCTCCAGCAGGGCAAAAAACCGGGCTGGGTTGCCGATACCGGCGAATGCCACGACCTTTTGACCGGCGAGCCAAGCGACATCTCCGGCCGGCTCGAGCCGCGCCGTCATTTGCGGGGCGGCGCTTTCTTCGGCCAATCGGAATGCCAGACCGTCGTGCGGCAATCCGTTGAAGACAATCGCGTCGACCAACGCCCCTTGCGAGGCAATGGGCGCGCGCAGCGGACCGGCTGGAATGACGTAGCCGTTGCCAATGCCGCGCGCGCCATCGACGACGGCGATGGTGAGGTCTTTGATCAACGCTGCATTCTGCAGACCATCGTCCATGACGATGCACGTCGCGCGGCCCTGGTCTTCGATCTGGTGGGCCCCTGCCCGGCGATCTCGGGCCACGAGCGTCGGCGCTAAGCGTGCCAACAGCAAAGGTTCATCGCCGACATCAGCTGCGGTATCGGTTACTACATCGACCCAATGGGGACCGTGCGTTCGCCCGCCGTAACCGCGCGTCAGTACGGCTGGTCGCTCGCCGCGCGCCAGGAGCATTGGCAGCAGCATGGCCGTCAACGGCGTCTTGCCGGAGCCGCCTGCCGTGAAATTGCCCACGCAGATGACTGGAAGACGCGACCGGTAGGCATTGTCAGACGTCAGCCGCCGCGCTGCGACCGCGCCGTAGATTGCTGCGACCGGCGACAGGGCGACCGGTATAAGCCCACTGCTTTGATACCACCAGTGGGGTTCACGAGGCACGCTGTAGGCCTATCTGCAGGGCGGAGGATGGTGCTGGGATCGGCTCTGGCAAGAGCGGTAGCAGCACGTCGAGCGACCGGCGAAGCGCCCCTTTCATCTCCTCACGAGCATCTGCAGCCAAGGCTACGAGGCGCGCCTGGCTCGTTGGATTCTGGCACAACTGGGCAACGGTCGCTGCGATGTCTGCGGCGGAGGCCACCTGAATTGCGCCGCCTGCTTTGAGTAATGCGCCATATTCGTCGCGGAAGTTGTGCGTCGAAGGGCCGGTCAGCACGACCGCGCCCAAGCTCACGGCCTCTAGCGGATTTTGCCCGCCGCGTTCGATCAGCGATCCGCCTATGATGGCAATCGGACACGCCGAATACAGGGTGCCGAGTTCGCCGATCGTATCGGCCAGATAAATTTCGACATCAGCAGTCAGAGCGTCGCCAAGGGACCGGCGTGCGACTTTGAAGCCTTGGGCTGTCAGTTCGCTGGCGATGGCGGAACCACGTTCGGGATGACGCGGTGCGATCAACGTACAGAACCCCGGCAGCGACTGCACCAGCAGGCGGTGGGCTTGCGCGATGATTGCTTCCTCGCCCTCATGGGTGCTGGCCGCCAACAGGCACGGTCGGGCGCTCAACTGGGATTGCAACTGTACCAACGCTGCCGCATCAACCGGCAGCGGCGGAGCGTCCGCCTTCAAGTTACCGACTGGCATGACGACGCGTCCGCCGACATCGCGAAACCAGCGTGCCAGCTTCTCGTTCTGCGCCAGAATGACCTGGAATTGCCCGAACAACGGTTCTGCCATGCCCGGCAGCCGCTTCCATCGCTGATAGCTGCGCGGCGACATGCGCCCGTTGACCAGCAACAGCGGGATTTTGTGCGCTGCGGTCGCCAAGATCAGGCTCGGCCAGATTTCGGACTCGGTGAAAATCGCGACGTCGGGTTGCCAGTGGGCGATAAACCGCGCCGCATATCCGGGTGTGTCGAGCGGGACAAACTGATGGATTGCTTGCGGGGGCAAGCGCTTCTGGGCGAGCGCTGCGGATGTGAGGGTCGTGGTTGTCAATAGAACGGTGATATCGGGACGGGCAGCGCTGATCGCGTCAATGACCGGCAGGACGGCGTTCATTTCACCCACGCTGGCGGCATGAACCCACACGAGGGGGCCAGCCGGGCGCGCGAGGCTTGCAATTCCGCGCCGCTCGCCGATCCGGGCTGCGTCCTCTTTGCCTTGGCGTTCGCGATAGGCGAGCAACCGACCGCTCAACGGCTCGGCTGCCCTCATCGCCGCACCGTACGACTTGAGAAGAAAGCCAGGTCGTTCGACACGACTGTTGCGACTGGGGGGCGTTGCGCGCGCCGCACTGGCCCCAACCAAGTCATAGGCGCGCAGCGTTACCGCGTTGAGGCTTTCTTCGAGTTGCAGGCGAAGCTGTTCCAGCGTTTCGGCGTCGGCATTGCGCGGGACGTGGATGGGGGCGCCGCCGACGAAGGCGAGTTTGGAAAACGGTAGATTGACCGTCATCCGGCTCCAGGTCCTGAACGACTTATAGCGCGACGTTGCCGAGGCGATCGGGACAATAGGACGCCCAGACAGCCTTGCAATCGTGATGATGCCTTCGCCTGCGCGCCGCGCTGGACCCGGTGGCACATCTGCCGTCATCACCAGCGACGACGGCGGTCGATCGGCGCTGCCATTCAACGCCGTTACGGCCGCACGAAGGGCCTGCGCGCCACCACGGTCTTTGCGCCGTTCGCCAGCGCCTGCACCACGGATGAGCACAACGCCGAAGGCTGCCATCGCTTCGCCGATCAGTTCCGCGTCGCCGTGCTTAGCAACCATGGCGGCGACGGGCGTGCCTTCGGGTTTCAATTGACAGGTCATCATGAACTGGCCGTGCCACGTCGCCAGGATGATCGGATGGGCGGCCGCAAGGTCGGCTTTGAGGCTGGCCGGCTCGGTTTGCGTCGTCGATGTGCGCGCGACGAAGCGGATCAGCCGTGCGAGGCTTCGGCCCGCCGCACGCTTGATTACCAGTTTCTGCGCTTCGGGTTTGCCCATGAAAATCGAGGTCCGGGCCTTCACAAACACTGCAATCGAGCGCAGCCGGTGGGGTTAATGACTGGTCGGGTCTATAGCGCATTCTACATAAAATGATATACTGCGTGAACGAGACTAGGGCTTTGGGGACAAATCATTGTGGGTGCGGCGTCGGCGAACGTCGAAATCGGACTTGAACCGCGCTACATGAGCCTGGGCTGAAACGAGTACGGCCTTCAGCAACGCTTCACCCATCGCTGACATTTTCAACCAGAAGCTGGGTCTGTCCCTGCTACGAAGGTAACCGGACAGTCCAAAATGGCAAGCTTGGCCAAGCGCTGGAAAAGAGCGACCAAACGCGTCACAATGGCGTGGCGGTATCGGCTGATTGCCGATAGCCCGCCGTGGCTTAGACGTGCGGCCGGGGGGCCTGCGACCTGGGCCGACAGTCTGTTGATCGACCATGCCGTCGTCCGGCTGGTCTATCTCAACAAGCATGCGTTGTCCCACGAAGCCTGGCGGGCGGCGCAACCCATGCCGCATCAGATCGCGGCGGCAGCCCGCTCGGGGATTAAAACCATCGTCAATCTGCGCGGGGAACGCGAATGCGGCAGCTATTGGCTGGAACGCGCTGCGTGCATCCGATACGGCGTCAAACTGGTCAATTTTCAGGTTCGCTCTCGTGCTGCGCCGTCAAAAGACGAGATCCGAGGCGCAAAAGCGATGCTGGAGGGGGTCGAATACCCCATCCTGATGCATTGCAAATCGGGTGCAGACCGCGCCGGCCTCATGAGCGTGCTTTACAAGCACGTCAAGCTCGGGGTGCCGATCGCGCAGGCTAAGCACGAACTGTCGCTGCGCTATGGCCATATCCGGCAGTCCGATACAGGCGTGCTCGATGCGTTTTTCGACCGGTACGAGGCCGATAACGCCCGCCAGCCGGTGGAGTTTTTTACGTGGGTCGAGACGGTTTATGACCCGGACGAGCTGAAAGCGAGCTTCGTTGCCAAGGGTTGGGCGAACCGCATCGTCAACGGCATCCTGAAACGGGAATAGGTCACGCTGGCGGAGAGGTCGGCTGCGGCGGCTGCCGGTTGGCTAACGCGCCGCGCTTCCCCTGCGGTGGCAGCTCTGATATAGGCTGCGCGACTGAGTTTGACGCGACGCATCCCAAGTGCCGCACGCGTCCGTATTCAAAGACCATGCGAGCGGCATGGACGGGAGATCAGTCATGACCAAGAATTCCACTCCAGGCGCCAGCACTGGCGACTCGGGACGATTCGAACTCGAACTCGGGCTTACATTCGACGACGTGCTGCTGCTGCCGGCGGCATCCGAAGTCATGCCCGGTCAGGTCGAGGTTGGCACGAGGGTTACCAAAACCGTCGGCCTCAACATCCCGATCCTGTCGTCGGCCATGGATACCGTTACCGAGGGCCGCATGGCCATTGCGGTTGCTCAAGAAGGTGGCGTCGGCGTCATCCATCGCAACCTTGCGCCAGAGGAACAGGCCCGGCAGGTCGCGCTGGTTAAGAAATACGAAAGCGGCATCGTCTTAAATCCGGTCACGATCCATCCCAGCGCGACGCTACGTCAAGCGTACGAACTGATGGCGGCAAACGGCATCAGCGGCATTCCCGTGGTTGAAACGCCAGCGACTAAGACCGGCAGCGGCAAACTGGCTGGCATTCTGACCAACCGCGATGTGCGCTTTGCGACCAACCTGGATCAGTCCGTTTCCGAGTTGATGACCAAGAACAATCTGGTAACGGTCAAACGCTCGGTGACGCAAGACGAAGCCAAGCGGCTGCTGCATCAACACAGAATTGAAAAGCTGATCGTCGTCGACGACGCCTATCACTGCATCGGCCTTATTACGGTCAAGGACATCGAGAAGGCTCAAAAGTATCCGAACGCCTGCAAGGACGCCGACGGGCGCTTGCGCGTGGCCGCTGCGACGACCGTGGGCGAGGACGGGTTCCAGCGCACCGAACTGCTGATGGCGGCGGGCTGCGATTTGATCGTGGTCGATACGGCCCACGGGCATTCGTCCAAAGTGATCGAAGCCGTCCGCCGGATCAAGGCGATGTCGAACACGGTTCAGATCATCGCCGGGAACGTGGCGACGGCGGATGCGACGCGTGCCCTGATCGAAGCCGGTGCGGACGCCATCAAGGTCGGGATCGGACCCGGTTCTATTTGCACCACGCGGATCGTCGCCGGTGTCGGCGTTCCGCAGCTGACCGCCGTCATGCAATGCGCCGCTGAAGCGCGCAAGAGCGGCATTCCGGTCATTGCGGATGGCGGCATCAAATATTCGGGCGACATCGCCAAGGCGATCGCGGCGGGCGCATCCGCCGTGATGATCGGCTCGCTGCTGGCTGGCACCGACGAAAGCCCCGGTGACACGTACCTCTATCAGGGGCGGACCTACAAAGCTTATCGCGGCATGGGATCGGTCGGAGCGATGGCGCGCGGCAGTGCAGACCGCTATTTCCAGCAGGAAGTGCGCGATAGTTTGAAGCTGGTGCCGGAAGGAGTCGAGGGGCAGGTCGCCTATAAGGGCGCTGCCGAGGCCGTGTTACATCAGTTGGTGGGCGGCTTGCGCGCGTCAATGGGGTATCTGGGTGCCCGCACGATCGCCGACTTCCAGGAGCGCGCCCGGTTCGTGCGCATTTCGCCAGCGGCCATGCGCGAAAGCCACACCCATGGCGTCGCCATCACGCGGGAAAGCCCGAACTATCCGGGCCAGATGGGGGGATAATCCAACATCTCGTCATGGCCGCGAAGGCGACCACCCACGACAGGTTGAAATACAAAGTAAGTTCTGGAATCCAAAACGCCCTTGCATTTTTCCCGTCTCAAAAATGGGAGTTGCCGTGGGTGGCCGCCGTCGTGGTCAACACGAATTTCTGTTGTGCTTTACGAACCGAAGGTCAGCGTATGAACGCCACCCAATTGCTTTACCCCGTCTTCGTCCAGGTCGCGCTGACGTTTGTGTTGCTGTTCTGGATGGGGCGCGCGCGGCTTGCAGCGCTGACAAACCGGGAGCTGAAGGTTTCAGACGTTTCACTTGGACAGCGCGCTTGGCCGGCCAAGGTCATGCAGATTTCGAACACGTACCAGAACCAGTTCGAGCTGCCGATGCTGTTTTTCGCGCTCGTGGCGTTTGCGATGATCAACCCGCGCAACGTCGATATCGTCATGATTGTGCTGGCCTGGGGTTTCGTTGTTTCGCGCATTGCGCACGCTGCCATCTACACCACCTCGAATGCCATCCGTCAGCGCTTCTCGGCGTTTTTGATCGGCGGCATTTTTCTTCTCGCCATGTGGGTTTTGTTTGCCGCGCGCATCATCGCTGGCTGACCCACTCGGCCTTTCAAGTTAGGCTTTACCGTTATGAGACCCGCTGCACGGCTTCAGGCCGCCATCGATATTATCGCCGACATTTCAACCCATCATCGCCCGGCCGCGACCGCGCTGATGGACTGGGGCCGCAATCACCGCTTTGCGGGCTCTGGCGATCGCTCGGCCATCGGCACGCTGGTCTATGACGCCCTGCGCTCGCGTGGATCGTCGGCTCACTTCATGGGGAGTGAAGAGCCGCGTGCGCTGGTTCTGGGCGGATTGCGCGAGCAGGGGATTTTCATTTCCGATATCGCGGCGTTGTGCGACGGCGGGCAGCATTCGCCGGCGCCGTTGACGGCTGAGGAATCGCGCCGCCTGGAGCACGCCGATACCGAGGGTGCAGCTCCATGGGTGCGGGGCAATTTTCCGCAATGGCTATATCCCGCGCTGCAGCGCGCGTTCGGTGAGCGGGCCATTGCGCAGACCCGCGCCATGGCCCGACGAGCGCCGATCGACATCCGAGTCAACACGCTGAAATCGAACCGCGACGAGGTGCTTGCCTCGCTCAGCCAATTCGGTGCGTCTGCGACTCCCATGTCGCCGCTCGGCGCGCGGGTCCCGGCGCCTGGAAGTGCTGCCCGCCAGCCTCATCTTGAGTCCGAAGCCGCGCATGGTAAAGGCTGGTTTGAGGTGCAGGACGAGGGCAGCCAGATCGCGGCAGCGCTCGCTGGTGTGATGCCCGGCATGACAGTGCTCGACATGTGCGCGGGGGCTGGCGGCAAGACGCTGGCGCTGGCGGCTGCGATGGGCAACACCGGGCGGCTATGCGCGTATGATGCCGACAAGAAGCAAATCCGCCCGATCTTTGAGCGACTGACGCGCTCGGGGGCGTCTATTGTCGAAGTGCTCGATGGCGGGGATGAGAACGCTCTGGTTGCGCTCGGGCCGATTTTCGATCGCGTTTTCGTCGATGCGCCTTGCACGGGGTCGGGCACCTGGCGACGACGCCCGGATGCCAAATGGCGGATGAAGCCGCCGCATCTGGCAGCCCGCATGGAAGAGCAGCGCAAGGTTCTGGCGACCGCTGCACGCCTCGTCCGCCCCGGCGGACGGATCATTTATGTGACGTGTTCGATTTTGCCGGAGGAGAACGGCGATCAAGTCGCGGCATTCCTCGCTGCCAATTCGCGTTTCTCGCAGCTGCCGTTCGCGGATGTGTGGCGGGAGGTGTTGCCGGGAGAGCCGCCAGTTTCGGCCGATGAGCGCACCGATGGCCTGCTCCTGACGCCGCTGACTCATGGAACGGACGGTTTTTATGTTTCGGTGCTTCAGGCCGGTTAGTCGGCTGTTGCGATCATCGTCAACCTAAAGAATCGTTACAACTTCGGTGGACGGACCGAGTTGTGACTTGAAATCTCCCCATTGCTTCATAAACACGTGTGACGGCAATTAGGGGGCGTCGTGCTTTCCAGCGCTTGGGCTTGCCGCTGAGGAGATGACCAATCATCATGGCTTCCGTCAATGTGACCAAGCCCAAAAAGGCGAAGCGCCCGTCTCCCCGCGAGTGTCTTGGCCCCGTCGCCGATCTCGAACAGCACCTGCCGTCCGAATGGTGGCGGCAGCTGTTTAATGCGCTCTATGTCAAGACCGACGGGGACGTGGTCGAAAACGTTGAGAACACGCGACGCGATGTCGACTTTATCCTGTCGGCTGCCGCTATCACGGCCAACAGCCAAATCCTGGATTTGTGCTGCGGGCAGGGTCGCCACTGCCTGGAACTCGCCCGTCGCGGGTTCAAGAACGTGACTGGCGTGGACCGGTCGCGCTATCTCGTGCGGCTGGCTAAAAAGCGGGCGCAGAACGAAGGGCTTCAGGTCGTTTTCAAAGAGGGCGATGCGCGCAACCCGCGCCTCGTTGAAAGCACGTTCGACTGCGTTGCCATCATGGGTAACTCGTTTGGCTACTTCTCCAACAAGCAAGACGATGAAAAAGTTCTGACGACGGTGGGCAAGATGCTGCGCCCGTCAGGTCAACTGGTGCTCGACATTACCGACGGCGCATACATGGCCGACAACTTTGAACGCCGCTCTTGGGAGTGGATCGACGAGCATCATTTCGTGTGCCGTGAACGGTCGTTGTCGGCTGACCGCGAACGTTTGATTTCGCGCGAAGTTATCGTGCACGACGAGTCGGGCGTGCTGGCCGACCAGTTCTATGCCGAACGGCTTTACACCAAGGATGGCATCCAGAAACTGCTGGAGAAGACCGGGTTTCGCAACGTTCGACATCACGGCAATGCCGACAGTCTGTCGGATCGCGACCAGGACCTCGGCATGATGGCGCGCCGGATGCTGATTTCGGCGGATGCGCCGGCGCTTTCGACCCGCAAGCCCAAGGGCAAGACCCAGATCATCGACGTGACGGTGCTGCTGGGCGATCCGCGCCTGCCCGACCAGATCAAGCGCGACGGTGCGTTCCAGCCCGAAGATATGGACACCATCCGCCGCTTGAAGGACGCGCTGTCGGAGTTGCCGCAATACAAATTCCGCTATCTCGACAACCACGCGACGCTCGACCGCGATCTGGCCAATCTGCGCACGGACCTGATTTTCAACCTGTGCGACGAGGGCTTCAACAACGACCCGTTCAAGGAATTGCACGTTCCCGCGATGCTTGACGCGCTCGGCCTGCCGTATACCGGCGGGGCACCGGCGGCGTTGGCTGCGTGTTACGACAAGGGGCTCGTTCGCGCGGTTGCCATGACGCTCGACGTGCCGGTGCCGCTTGAAACGTATGTGCGTCCCGGCGATCAGGGTGCGACATTGCCTGGCGTGTTCCCGGCGCTCTTGAAGCCGAACACCGGCGACAGCTCGGAGGGCATTACCAAAGACGCCGTCGTCAAGAACGAGAAGGCGCTGCTCGATTATCTCGAAAAGCTCAGGGCGCAGTTCCCCAGGCGTTCGGTGCTGGTGCAGGAGTTCCTTACCGGGGCTGAATACTCCGTCAGCCTGATCGGAAATCCCGACCAAGGCCTGCGTGCGTTGCCAATCTTAGAGGTCGACTATTCCAAGCTCGATCCCGGTTTGCCGAAAATCCTCGGGTATGAAAGCAAGTGGGAGCCTGACAGTCCCTATTGGACCCAGCTGCGCTACGTGGAGGCGATCCTACCCGAATTGATGCAGCAACAGCTCGTTGAGCACTCGACGCGGCTGTTTGAACGCTTGGGCTGCCGCGACTACGCGCGATTTGATTTCCGCGCCGACGCCAAGGGCGAGATCAAGCTGTTGGAAGTGAATCCTAATCCTGGCTGGTGCTGGGACGGCAAGCTTAACATCATGGCGGGCTTTGCGGGCATCCGGTACACGGAACTTCTCGCCCAGATCCTGGCTGCCGCGGTGGAGCGGTATGGGATCGTGGGTAGGCCGCTGGTGGTCGCGGGTGCCGGCGGGGCTGGCGTCGATCAAGCCTGAACCGACTGCGTGCGTGGCAGTTCGGGCTTGTCACGCAAAGCACACTGTTATTCTGTTAGCGTTGCGTCGATGGCAACAACGATCGCAGCAGCGGCGGTTATCATGTCTTTAACGCGTCACATCGACCGATCTGGATTGATGCTGGATCGAATTTCCGTTCCGCGCTGGCTTATGCGAAGCGTGTTGCTCGGAATTGGTTTGTACTTTTTTGGTGCACTGGTTGGGACGCTGATCTGGTACATCGACCGGCCCTATGTGTTTTTGACATTTGTCCTGCCGCAACTGCCGTTTATTGCGCTGGCGGCAGCGCTGGCGATTGCGGTCATGCAGCCGGCCCATTGGCTTGCCCGTGCCGCGCTGGCGGTGCTGCTTATCTTGCCCTTGGCATGGATCGCGAGCAGCATTCTTGGCCTGATTGAACGGCTTCCGGCGGGCCCCGCTTGGACGATCCCCGCCGTCTTTCGGATCGCCTTTCTGACGTGGTTAGGCGCCGAATTCTGGATCGGCATCGTCACCGTGCTGAGATCGCGCCGGGAAGATATAGCACCTGTCCAAGACCCCAGGCTTTGGCCCGCGATCCTGGGAGCACCGCCTGCGTTGTTTGAAATCACAGACGGAAAGCGCGGCACGATTGCTTTATTTGGCGCTGCCGCCTTCTTTTTTGCTTTTGCTGTTTTGCAAGCGCTCGCTTTGGTCGTTTCACCCGATGTCACATGGCAAATTGCAATCGCTAAATGCGGTCCCGCAAATGAACTGACCCGGACCTGTTTCTTGGCCAACTCAACAGGTGAACTTTTCGGCCAATTCATCGTTTGGCCGATTGGTTTTTTCGGCTCGATCTGGATCGCCCGTAAATTCGAGGCGATGGCACAAAAGCGGACGCGCCAATCCGCAGCTGAGGCGATGGCCAGAAATAATACCGATGCGCCCATCCTTTTTTTGCGTGCTTTCAAGAATGACCAAGTCCGACTGAAAAAGGCGCGGACGTCGCCAATGCGGTGGCTTATTGGACGAATAAAGCCGGAGCACTACCTCGACCATATGTTGGTCGAAGAATTCGCGACCTATGGGCCGACGGTCGCCTTGGGGCGACCCGGGCAGGATGTTCCGCCCTTCGGGGTGTGGCGTTCTTATTTTCACGATGCAACCGATGTGCAATGGCAGGCAGAGGTCGAAAGGCTCGCAGTAGCCGCACGCGTTATTGTGATGGTTGCCGACGACGGCAAAGGCGTCGCATGGGAACTCGAGCACCTCGGCAAAGCAGGTCACTTATGTAAGACGATCTTTGTCGCTCCGCCGGAATTTTTTGAAGCGGGTTCCAACATGCGCCTGTGGGACGCGATTAACGCTCAATCTGGTTTCAATGTCTTTGCCAGCAAGGACAGACCCAGTCGTCCGGTGCTCGCAGCGTTACCTGGCCCTGAAGGCGGGTCGTGCGTGGCGACTTCGGAGCGATTTACGGCCAACGAGTATCTGGCGGCCCTGCGATGGATGTTTCGCGAAATCGCTGATCGGCAGGCCGCAGTGCCAACATCGGCAACGTAAAGTGTTGAGGACGACGTCTCCGCCGTCCTCTGCATTTGCCGTCCCCCTCAATCCTTCCCGCCGCTGTGGGTCTTGTGGAAGGCGGCCATGGCTTTGGTGATCTCGTCGAGGATGGCTGGGTCGTCGATGGTGGCTGGGACTTTGTAGTCGACGCCGTCGGCGATCGAGCGCAGCGTGCCGCGCAGGGTTTTGCCGGAGCGCGTTTTGGGCAGGCGGTCTACGACCAGCACGCTCTTGAAGGCTGCCACGGGGCCGATCTCGTTGCGCACGAGTTTAATGGCGTCGGCCTCGATCTCGGAGTGCGGGCGGGTCACGCCGGTCTTGAGGACGATGAAGCCCATCGGCGACTGACCTTTGAGCGCATCGGCGACGCCGATTACGGCGCATTCGGCGACATCTTTCTGCTTGGCAAGCACCTCTTCCATCTGCCCGGTGGAGAGGCGGTGGCCTGCGACGTTGATGACGTCGTCGGTGCGCGCCATAACCCAGACATAGCCGTCCTCGTCGCGGAAACCGGCATCCGACGTCGAGTAGTAGCCGGCGAACTCTTTGAGGTAGCTTGAGATAAATCTCTGGTCGTTGCCCCAGATGGTCGGCGCGACGCCCGGTGGCAACGGCAGCTTGATCGCCAGCGTACCTGGGGTATTGGCTGGCAAAGGCTGGCCGCGATCATCGAGTACGCGCAGGTCGTAGCCCGGCAACGGCAGCGTCGGCGAACCGACCTTGACAGGCTGCAGTTCGATTCCAACCGGGTTGCCTGCAATCGCCCAGCCGGTTTCCGTCTGCCACCAGTGGTCGATGACTGGAACACCCAACTTATCCTGCGCCCATTTCACGGTCTCTGGATCGGCGCGTTCGCCCGCCAGGAACAGCGTTCGCAGGCAAGACACATTGTACTTTGCTTTGAACGCCATCTCCGGGTCTTCCTTGCGGATCGCCCGGATCGCCGTCGGTGCGGTAAACAACGCCGTCACCTTGTGCTGCGAAATCACACGCCAGAATGCGCCCGCATCCGGCGTACCGACCGGTTTGCCTTCATAAATGACCGTGGTCGCGCCATGCAGCAACGGCCCGTAGCAGATATAGGAATGCCCAACGACCCAGCCGACGTCCGACGCCGCCCAGAACACCTCACCCGGATTGAGGCCATAATGGTTAAACATCGACCACTTGAGCGCCACCATATGCCCGCCGACGTCACGGACGACGCCCTTGGGCTGCCCCGTTGTGCCAGAAGTGTAGAGCACGTAGGCGGGGTCGGTTGCAGCCACCGGCGTGCAGGGGGCTTTGCGGCCCTCGGCCTTGGCCTTGGCAACGCTGCCGGCCCAGTCGAGATCGCGGCCTTGCACCATCGTTGCCTGCGCCATCGGGCGCTGGAGGATCAGGCAGTGCGCGGGCTTGTGGGTGGCGAGTTCGATCGCCTTGTCGATCAGCGGTTTGTAGGAAATGACTTTCGACCCTTCGATGCCGCATGAGCCGGCCATGATGGCGGTTGGGCGGCAGTCGTCGATACGGGCGGCCAATTCAGCGGCCGCAAACCCGCCGAACACGACCGAGTGGACCGCGCCAAGGCGCGCGCAGGCCAGCATCGCCATCGGCGCTTCGGCGACCGCTGGCATGTAGATCACAACGCGGTCACCCTTCTTGACGCCCATGTCTTGGGCCAGGACGGCGGCGAGGGCGGCAACTTCGTCGGTCAACTGCGCATAGCTGTAGGTCCGCGTCTGGTTCGTGACCGGGCTATCCCAAATCAAGGCTGGCTGCGCGCCACGCCCGGCTTCCACATGGCGGTCGAGGCAGTTGTAGGCGGTGTTCGTTTCCGCGCCGACGAACCAGCGGCCATAGTGACCTGCGTACGGGTCGAACACTTTGTCCCACAGCTTAAACCAGGAGATGTCCTGAGCCGCGTGCGCCCAAAACGCATTTGGATCGGCCAGTGATGCGTCGTACACGGCCTTGAATTTGCTCTGGTTCGCGGTCATCGGCGTTCCTCTCCCTCGATCGTCTTTTTTTGCCCGTGACTTATGACGCGGACTTGGGGAAGTTTTGTGCAGGGCGAATGAGGCTTGCGCAAGGGGTTGGATCAATCCAGCATGAACGACTTTAGATGGATGATTTCGTATGGCGCGCGCGGCATCGAACGCGGCTTGATGGCTGTGGGCGGGGGACGCGCCGTTCGCATCTGGACCCATCGGTCCTTTTGTGTAGAGTGCCGGAAAAATCGAGATGAGTTCACGAACGGCTGAGGATACGATGACAACGGCAGACGACAGCGCCCAGACGACGGCAACCGGCACGTTAATGGCTGGCAAACGCGGGCTGATTTTGGGCGTTGCCAACAATCGTTCGATCGCTTGGGGCATTGCCAAGGCCTGCCATGCACAGGGTGCTGAAATCGCGTTGACGTATCAAGGGGATGCACTCAAAAAGCGGGTCGTTCCGCTGGCTGCAGAACTCGGCTCCGAGATCGTGCTGCCGTGCGATGTGACCGATGTCGCGTCCATGGATGCGGTGTTTGCCGAACTGACCGCTAAATGGGGGCGGCTCGACTTTCTGGTTCATGCCATCGCGTATGCCGACAAAGCAGAACTCGACGGCCGTTATGTCGATACGACCGAGGGTAACTTTACGAAATCGCTGATGATTTCGTGTTATTCCTTTACAGCACTCGCGCAACGGGCCGAAAAGCTGATGAGCCCCGGCGGGTCGCTGCTGACGCTGACTTATTACGGTGCCGAAAAGGTCATGCCGCATTATAATGTGATGGGCGTCGCCAAAGCAGCCCTGGAGGCGAGCGTGCGCTATCTGGCGGCGGATCTGGGCCGGAACGGTATCCGGGTGAACGCCATTTCGGCAGGTCCGATCAAGACCTTGGCGGCGTCCGGCATTTCCGACTTCCGCTACATCCTGCGCTGGAACGAGTATAACTCGCCGTTGCGCCGCACGGTCACGATCGAAGATGTGGGCGGCGCCGGGTTGTACCTGCTGTCCGATCTGTCGCGCGGCGTGACGGGAGAAATCCACCATGTCGATAGCGGCTACCACGTTCAGGGCATGAAGAACGAAGATGCCCCCGACATCTCGGTTGCCCGCAGCGAAGAGTAAGCTCCTACTATGAAACCCGGCGTCACCTTGTACTTCGTCCGACATGGCGAAACCGACTGGAACGCGCAGGCGCGGTATCAGGGCCAGGTCGATATCCCGTTGAACGACAAAGGGCGCGGTCAGGCGCGTCGCAACGGATTGACGCTGAAGGCCGCGCTGCCGAACGCAGCGGACCTGGATTATATCGCGAGCCCGCTGGGCCGAACGCGCGAAACGATGGACATTATGCGCGATGCACTCGGCCTGCCCCGCGACGGTGTGCGCTATGATGATCGGCTGCGCGAAATGAATTACGGCCATTGGGAAGGTCAATTTGCCGCCGACCTACCCAAGACCGACCCCGAGGGCGTAGCCGAACGCGCGCGCAACTGGTGGCATTGGCGGCCGCAGGGTGGGGAAAGTTATGAGGACTTGACGTTGCGTGTTTCAGGCTGGCTCGACACCATCGAGCGCGACACAATCGTTGCCTCGCATGGCGGCGTCAGCCGTGCCGTGCGCGGCTGCGTTGTGCCGGTGCCGCGCGAAAACGTGCCGAGCCTCGCCGTTCACCAAGACCGCATCCTCGTGCTTCGGCGCGGCTTCATGGACTGGCTCTGACGGGTTGCGTTTTTTTTTGAGGTGACGGTGGCACGGGTCACGTATCTCTACCCGGGTCTCTACCCGGGGATGGCGGGCGCGTTCAATTGCCGCTCGTAATGATCGCACAGCCCGTCGAGGTTCTTGCCACCAGCTTTTTTGAAGCGCGCAAGGGCAGTTTTTGCAGAGGTTTGATCGACCGCTGCCATCGCCGACATCAAAGCGGCGTGCCGCGCGGCGATGTCGCCGAACGCTGCCGTGTCTGCCACACTCGCATCGCCCAGAATGGCATAAATCCGCTCTGGCCTTTGTTTGCCGCGCGGGACGATGCGGTCGATTTCAAGCATGGCAAAGCCGGAGATCGCGTCCGCCGTGGCCTCTCCCGCGATCACGGGAACGCCGTACGTTCGGGTTACGCCCTCCAGCCGCGAGGCGACGTTCACGGCTTCGCCGATGATGGAATAATCGAACCGGCGCGGCGATCCCAGATTGCCGACGCAGCATAGGCCGGTATTGATCCCGATCCCTAGTTCAATGCGGGGATGCGTCGCGCCCGACGCCCCGGCTTCAGCCTGCCATGTCGCGTTGAGCCGCTCTAATTCGGCCGTCATGGCGAGAGCTGCCCGGCAGGCGTGGGCTGCATGATCGGGATCGTCCATCGGCGCATTCCAGAACGCCATCACGGCATCGCCCATGAACTTGTCGATGGTGCCACCGTGCGCCACGATGATGTCGGTCATCGGCGTGAACAGCTGGTTCAGCAGCGCGACCAGCGGTTCGGCGTCCATCTGTTCGGAAATCTGCGTGAAGCCGCGGACATCGGCAAACAGCACGGTGACGACGCGGTTCTCGCCGCCAAGCTTCAGGCGGTCTGGGTTGCGCGCCAGTTCGGCCACTAGGGCGGGGGCCATGTAATGGGAGAACGTCGCGCGGATCTGGGCGCGCTCGCGTTCGGTTCCAAGCGTGTTGTGCAGCGATCCGGCGATATAGACGGCGGCTAGTGCGAGCGAGGGGTAGACGGGATCGAACAAGTAGCCGGCACCTGCATAGAGCCACCACGACACGCCGATCACACCGGCGATGGATGCCAGTCCGACGGCGGCTGCGGTTCGCGCGCCAGCCTTTGCGATCAGCCATGCGACCAGCCCCCCGATCACGGCCAGGAACAGCAATTCGGCACCCGCTGCATAATCGGGACGCACCAAGTGTTGGCCCGACACCATCTGTTCGAGAGCCTGCGCATGAATTTCGACGCCGGGCACTGCGGTATCGAGTGGTGTCGCGCGCAGATCAAATAACAGGGGCGACGACGACCCGATCAGGACCATGCGTCCGGCGACGTCACTTGCCTTGAACGAACCGTCCAGCACGCTAAGAGCCGCTATCGTGCGACCCGGGTCGCGTCTGGCAAAGTGCAACCAGAGCTGGCCGTTGCCGTCGGTGGGCACGACCGTCTTGCCGACGCGCAGTGCATCAATGCCGGTCTGCTGGCCGAAGGCTTGCGTGCCGCTGCCGCCCGATGCGCGCACGAAGACGGTCGTCTGCCCGAGGCTGACGCGCAGGGTTTCCAGGGCCAGGGATGGATAAAGGACGTCGTCGACGCTGACCAGCATACCGACCCGGCGGACGATCTGGTCTTGAGAGGGGATCCAATTCACGGCGCCAAGCCCGGCGGCCCCCGCCGTGAGTTGGGGCAAGCTATTCAGCGCTCCAGCAAACTTCGGCACGAACAGGCGCGGATCGTCGCCCGCCGTGACGAAGCTCGCTCGCGATGGGCCGGGCGTTCCCAGCGGCTCGCTGGTTCCAACGAAGCCCAGCACGACTGGCGCCGATTTGATCGCAGCGCCGAACACGGCATCGTTGTTGGGCAGGTTTGCCAGATCGCGCAGGGCAGGCGCTAAGGAGGGGGCGCTTTCACTCAATAATGTGGCGAGGGCGTCTGGCGACAGGCGGTCCCGTTCGGGCATGACGAGATCGAAGGTGATGGATGCAGCACCTGCTTCCTTCAGGCGCGCGACGATTGCGGCCAGCTGCGTGCGCGGCCATGGCCATTGGCCGATCTTGGCCAGCGAGGCCTCGTCGATGTCGATGATCTTGACGGGGTAGTTTTGGTCGGTGGCGCGTGGCGACAACAAGAGGTAGGCGTCGAACACGGACGAACGGAAGCGGGCGATTGGCTCGGGATCGACGATGCGCACCGCCAGCATCACGGCCAGTAGCCCGAGCGTTATACCCCAATAGACCAGCGATCTGTTCATACTGCCCCGACGATTAGCCTACACTCCGGGCAGCTTATAGTCCTTGAACTGTTCGCGCAGTTTGGTTTTGAGGATTTTGCCGGTCGCCGTGTGGGGGATTTCAGCGACGGTGACCACGTCGTCGGGGAGCCACCATTTGACAACCTTGTCGGTGAGGAACGCGAGCATCTCGGGCTTGGTGACCGTCTGGCCGTCCTTCATGACGAGGACCAGCAAGGGCCGTTCGTCCCACTTGGGGTGATGGACGCCGATGACGGCTGCTTCGGCGACTGCGGGGTGGCCGACGGCTGCGTTTTCGAGATCAATGGAGGAAATCCATTCGCCGCCAGACTTGATGACATCCTTCGAGCGATCCGTGAGACGCACGAAGCCGTCCGGGTCGATGGTGGCAACGTCGCCGGTATGGAACCAGCCGTCGGCATCGACCGCTGGCAGATCGCCCTTGAAATAGCGGTTCGTCACCCACCAGCCGCGCACCATCAGATCGCCGAACGCCACGCCGTCGTGGGCGAGCGGGTGACCGGCGTCGTTGATGATTTTCATTTCGATGCCGTAGACGGGGCGGCCCTGCTTGGCGCGGATTTCGTCTTTGGATGCCTCGTCGAGGGCTGCGTGTTTGAGCAAGAGGTGGTTCATGGTGCCGAGCGGGCTCGTCTCGGTCATGCCCCACATCTGGTTGACCTCGACGCCGTGGCGTTCGCGGAACTGGGTGATCAGCGCGGGCGGACAGGCTGACCCCGCCACGATCAGGCGCTTCAAGGTCGAGAGCTTGCCGCCGGTTTTTTCCAGGTGCTGGAGTACGCCGAGCCAGATCGTGGGCACGCCCGAACTGAAGGTGACGCCTTCGGCCTCGATGAGGTCGGTGAGCCGTTGGCCGTCGAGCTGCTGGCCGGGCAGGACGACTTTGGCACCCGCAAGTGTCGCCCCATACGGCACGCCCCAGGCGCTAGCGTGGTACATTGAAGACGCGGGCAGAATGATATCCTTTTGCGACAGGCCGAAGGTGTCGGCCATGCATGACGCATAGGCGTGCAGGACAGTTGAGCGGTGGGAATAGAGGACGCCTTTAGGGTTGCCGGTTGTGCCCGACGTATAACATAGGCCTGATGCGGCGTTTTCGTCGAACACCGGCCATTCCAGCGTTTCGCTCATGGTCGCGAGGGCGGCCTCGTAACTGTAGACGGTCGCGAGGCCTTTGATCTGCGGGACTTCGCTGGCTTCGCACAGCGCGACCCAATGCTCCACGAAGGGGCACAAAGGAACGAGGCGCTCGACGATATCTGTGAACGACACATCAAAGAACACGATCCGATTTTGGGCGTGCGTAACGATGTATTGGATTTGTTCAAAGAACAGGCGCGGGTTGATCGTGTGGCAGACCGCGCCGATACCCGCGACACCGTAGTAGAGTTCGAGGTGGCGGTGGGTGTTCCAGGCCAGCGTGCCAATGCGGTCGCCGGGCTGGATGCCTGCGCCGATCAGCATGTTGGCGAGCCGTTTTGACCGCGCGTGAACCTCGGCCCAATTGGTGCGGACGAACTTATCGGCTGCGACCCGCGAGACGATTTGCGTCTGCCCGCTGGTTCTGGCTGCGTGCGCGATCAGGCTCGAAATCAACAACGGCTGCGTCTGCATCAATCCTTGCATCGTCGTCTCTCCCCAGAGCGGTTTGTTGTTGTGGTGGAACCCGCCGGTTGGTCCGGCTTGTTGGGCGTCGTGGTGTGAATTTTTCCGCGTCTGGTCCCGAGCGTTACCGCCACCCTCGCTCCCCACCGCTCGTTCGACCCTCACCGCTCGTTCGACCCCCACCCCTAACCCCTCCCCGCAAGGGGGAGGGGAACAGGTCGAGCTAGCCGATAGGTTTGGTGACCGCTTAAGTGTGCTTGAAGTTGGCCGGGCGCTTTTCGACGAAGGCGGCCATGCCTTCTTTCTGGTCATCGGTTGCAAACAGGGCGTGGAAGGCACGGCGTTCGTAGAGCAGGCCTTCGGCGAGGCTGACTTCAAGCGCGCGGTCCACGGCTTCGCGCGCCATCATCACCGACGGCTTGCTGAAACCTGCGATGATCTTGGCAGCCGCCAGCGCTTCGGTCATCAGTTGGGCTGCGGGCACGACGCGCGAGACGAGACCGCAGCGCTCAGCCTCTGCCGCGTCCATCATCCGACCGGTGAGGATCATGTCCATCGCCTTTGACTTGCCGATCAGCTTGGTCAGGCGCTGCGATCCGCCCATGCCGGGCATGACGCCGAGCTTGATTTCGGGCTGGCCGAACTTTGCCGTGTCGGCTGCAAAGATCGTGTCGCACATCAGGGCCAATTCGCAACCGCCGCCGAGGGCAAAGCCCGACACCGCCGCAATCTTAGGCGTGCGCACTTTCGCGACCCGGTCCCAGGCGGCGAAGAAGTCTTCGGCGAACATGTCACCGAACGATTTGCTGGCCATCTCCTTGATGTCGGCACCGGCGGCAAATGCTTTCTCGCTGCCGGTGACGATAATGCAGCCCACATCGGGGTCGCGATCAAGGGCTGTGAGTTTATCACCCATCTCGATCATGACCTGACCGTTGAGCGCGTTCAAAGCCTGCGGGCGGTTGAGCCGGGCAATCGCCACCCGGCCATCCCGTTCGATCACTACCGTTTCGGTCATGATTCAAGCACTCCTGTCAAAATTCAGTTCGTGATCGCCGAGGTCTGCAAACATTTCAGCGGTCGCCTCAGGCGTAATTGCTTCTAGTCCTGCATCGCGCCACACGGGCTTTCGGTCTTTGTCAATGACCACCGCGCGAATGCCTTCCTGGAAATCGCCGTGCGTCAGGGCCCGCATTGCGAAGCGGTACTCGTTGGTCAGGGCAGCCTCGATGGTTCCGGCTGTCCGCGCTTGCCGGATCGCCCACAGCGCACAGTGGATCGACAGCGGCGAGGCTTTGGCGATCGCTTCCAAAGCGGTCGATGCCCAGTCATCGGGGGAGGCTTTGAGGCGCTCGATGATCTCCAACGGCGTGTCGGCTTCGAACGCATTATTGATCGCTGCTGCGTTTTTGATCAGGGCCGAGGGGTCGGGCGTTACGGCAAACCGGGCGATGACAGCCACGTCCGCTTCGGCCACGAGGGCTGCGATGAGATCGCTCAAAGCGGCGGAGGGCACCGCGTGATCGGCAAAGCCTGCGGCAATGCAATCGGCGGCCCCCAGCCGCTGGCCGGTCAGGCCGATGAACTCGCCAAGCCGTCCGGGCGCCTTCCCCAACAACAGCGTCGTTCCAACGTCGGGGATCAGGCCGATGCTGCACTCGGGGAGCACGAGCACGGTTTTTTCGGTCACGATCCGGTGGGAGGCGTGGGCGGAAATGCCGACGCCGCCGCCGATGACGATGCCGTGCATGATCGCGACGACCGGCTTTGGATACCGGGCGATGAGCCGGTCTAGCCGGTATTCCGTGAGGAAAAAACGTCGGGCTTGCGCCACGTCGTTTGAGGCCATGCAGCGATACAGTTCGGTGATGTCGCCGCCGGCACAAAAGGCCCGGCCGCCGGCTGCATCGAGCAGCACGATTGCCACGGCTGGGTCAGCGGCCCAGTCCGACAGCAGCGTGTCGATATCTTCGGCCATCTCCAGTGTCAGTGCGTTCAGCGCTGGCTGCCGGTCCAGCGTGATATGGCCAACCCGACCTTCAATCCGTCCAATCACGTCGCTCATGCTGCAAAGATATCCCGCGCAATAATGACCCGCATAATTTCGTTGGTACCTTCCAGGATCTGATGCACGCGCAGATCGCGCACGATCTTTTCAATGCCGTAGTCGCTCAGGTAGCCATATCCACCCAGCATCTGCAGTGCGCCGTTCGCCACGTCGAAACCGGTATCGGTGACGAACCGCTTGGCCATGGCCACCTGCCGCGTCTTGCCTGGATGGTTTTCATCGACGGCGTTGGCTGCTGCGTACAAAAATATGCGCGCGGCCTCCAGTTCGGTTGCCATGTCGGCGATCTTGAACTGGAGTGCCTGGAAGGCGCTCAACGGCTGGCCGAATGCCCGCCGCTCAGCCATATAGGCGACCGCTTTATCGAGCGCTGACTGTGCGCCGCCCAGCGAGCAGGCCGCGATGTTGAGACGTCCGCCGTCAAGGGCTGTCATGGCGATCTTGAAACCGTCGCCTTCCGCGCCGAGCCGGTTGGAGACGGGAATAGCGACATTATCGAACACGACGGCACGGGTCGGTTGTGCGTTCCAGCCCATCTTGCGCTCGTTGGCTCCAAACGACAGGCCCGGCGTGTTGGCCTCGACTATGAGAGCGGAGATGCCCTTGGGTCCAGGCTCGCCGGTGAGCGCCATGACGATGTAAAAGCCGTCGTCGGTGCCGGAGCCGGAGATGAACTGCTTCTGGCCATTCAGAACGTAGTGATCGCCATCCCGCGCAGCCTTGGTGGACAGGCTGGCTGCATCGGACCCGGACCCGGGCTCGGTCAGGCAGTAGCTCGCAAGCAACTGCATCGAAATCAGACCGGGAAGCCATTTGGCCTTCTGCTCTGCGGTGCCGAGCCGGTCGACCATCGACGCGCACATGTTGTGGATCGAGAGGTACGCCGAAATCGTCGGGCAGCCGGTCGCCAGCGCCTCGAAGATCAGCGCTGCCTGGAAGCGCGTCAGGCCGGTCCCGCCAGCGGCTTCCGAGACGTAGATCGAGCCCATCCCGAGCCCTGCTGCCGTGCGTAGCACATCAACGGGGAAGTGTTTGGCCTGATCCCATTCGACCGCGTTCGGGGCCAAGGCCTCGCTTGCGAACGACCGCGCCATGTCCTGTAAGGCGATATCGTCGTCCGACAAGCCAAACCGCATTTCGCTCTCCATCATCAGTTCGGGAGGATTGATATGGCAGACGGTAGGCGGGTCAATCTGAATTCATGCAGATCGGGTTTGAGGGCGATCTTAATTGGACACGGGTTCGCAGCGGTGCTGCGAGCGGGGCCTGCCCCGCACCCCGCTGGGAGGCACAGCCTCCCAGACCCACAGGTTTTGGGACTGTTACCGCTACTCCGCAGCCTTGGCGTAGGACTCCACGGGTGGGCAGGAGCAGGCCAAGTTGCGGTCGCCGTAGACGTTGTCGACGCGGTTGACCGGGGGCCAGTATTTGTCGACGCGGAACGCGCCCGCTGGGAAGCAGCCGACCTCGCGCGAATAGGGGCGCTTCCATTCGCCGATCAGGTCCTCGACCGTGTGCGGCGCATTTTTCAACGGGTTGTTGGTTTTATCGAGCCGTCCCTCCTCAATCGCGCGGACTTCCTCGGCGATGCTCAGCATGGCCTCGCAGAACCGGTCGATTTCGGCTTTGGTTTCGCTTTCCGTCGGTTCGATCATGAGGGTGCCCGCGACCGGCCAGCTCATGGTAGGGGGGTGGAAGCCGCAGTCGATCAGACGCTTGGCGACGTCATCGACGGTGACGCCTGCGCGGTCGTTAAAGGGGCGCGTATCGACGATGCACTCGTGTGCGACGCGGCCTTGCCTGCCAGTGTACAGCACATGGTAGCCGCCTTTGAGACGGCCCGCGATGTAGTTGGCCGACAGGATTGCGATCCGGGTCGCCTGGGTCAATCCGGCCCCGCCCATCATCAGGCAATAGCTCCAGGAAATCGCCAGGATCAGCGCCGACCCATAAGGGGCCGCCGACACGGTCATGGACGACCCGCCGGTCATGGGGTGACCGGGGAGGAAGGGGGCTAAGTGCGCTTTGACGCCGATCGGTCCCATGCCGGGGCCGCCGCCGCCATGGGGGATGCAGAACGTCTTGTGCAGATTGAGATGGCTCACGTCCGCCCCGACATCGCCGGGACGCGCCAACCCGACCATCGCGTTCATGTTCGCGCCGTCGAGATATACCTGCCCGCCGTGCTCATGCACGATGGCGCAAATTTCGCGGACGCTTTCCTCAAACACGCCGTGGGTCGAGGGATAGGTGATCATCGCGGCCGCGAGGTTGTCCTTATGCTCGCTGGCTTTGGCCTTGAAGTCGGCTACATCAATGTTGCCGGATTTGTCGGTTGCCACCACGACGACCTTGAAGCCGCACATGGCAGCGGATGCTGGATTGGTGCCGTGGGCGGATGCCGGGATGAGGCATACGTTGCGATGGCTGTCGCCTTGCGCCAAGTGATACGCGCGGATCGTCAGCAGCCCGGCATATTCGCCCTGCGCGCCGGAGTTGGGCTGCATGGAGAACGCGTCGTAGCCCGTCACCTGACACAGTTTATCGGACAGATCGCCGATCATTTCAGCGTACCCAAGGGCCTGATTGGCTGGCACGAAGGGATGAATATCGGAGAATTCCGGCCAGGAGATCGGCAACATTTCGGCCGTCGCGTTGAGCTTCATGGTGCACGAGCCGAGCGGTATCATCGCCCTGTCGAGCGCCAAATCGCGATCGGCGAGGCGGCGCATGTACCGCGTCATTTCGGTTTCTGCCCGGTTCATATGGAACACGGGGTGCTGCAGGTAGTCTGTGGTGCGCAGAAGGTCTTTGGGTAGACAGGATTGGGGTTGGGCGTCGGACGACACGAGGTCGAACCCGCCGAAGGCACGCCAGACCGCCTCGATCGTCGCGGGTCTTGTGCGCTCGTCGACCGTGATCGCGATCAAACCGTGCCCGACCTTGCGCAGGTTCACGCCGTTATCGACGGCGTTCTTGATGATGAGGCCTTGATAGGGTCCAACGTCCACGGTGATAGTGTCGAAAAAGGCTGCCGGGGTGATTGCAAACCCCAGTGTCTTCAGCCCGTCTGCCAGCCGCGCGGCATGACTGTGGATGCGCTCGGCGATCGCGCGCAAGCCTTTGGGACCGTGGAAGACCGCGTACATCGAGGCGATAACGGCTGGCAACACCTGCGCGGTGCAGATGTTGGAGGTCGCGGTTTCGCGACGGATGTGCTGCTCGCGGGTTTGCAGGGCGAGGCGGTAGGCGCGGTTGCCGCGCGCGTCGACCGAAACGCCCACGAGGCGACCGGGCAGTGCGCGCTTGTAGGCGTCCTTGACGGCCATGTATCCCGCGTGGGGTCCGCCATAGCCCATCGGCATTCCGAACCGTTGCATCGAGCCAACGGCAATGTCGGCTCCCATTTCGCCGGGCGGCTTCAACAGGCACAGCGCCATTGGGTCGGCGGCGACGACCGCGAGCGCCTTTTCTGCATGCAGCTTGGCGATCAGGTTCGAGAAATCGTGGAACGTGCCGTTGAGACTTGGGTATTGGAACAGCGCGCCAAATACGGCGGCGGGGTCGAGGTCGCTGAAGGGATGGCCGACGACGACGGTCCAGCCGAGCGGCTCGGCGCGTGTCTTGACCACCGCAATGGTTTGGGGAAGGCACCCTTCATCGACGAAAAAGGCCGTCATTTTCGACTTCGATACGCGATGGGCGAGTGCCATGGCTTCCGCTGCTGCGGTCGCTTCGTCCAGTAGCGACGAATTGGCGACATCCAGGCCGGTCAGGTCCGACACCATGGTCTGGTAGTTGAGCATGGCTTCCAGGCGGCCCTGGCTGATTTCGGGCTGGTAGGGCGTGTAGGCTGTGTACCAGGCTGGGTTTTCTAAGATGTTGCGCTGAATGGCTGGCGGCATGATCGTGCCGTGGTAGCCTTGCCCGATCAGCGAGGTCAGTACGCGGTTTTTGGAGGCGATTTCGCGCATCCGGTCAAGGCCGCCGCGCTCCGTCAGCGGCTTGCCGAACTCAAGGGGCAAACGCTGGCGAATGCCTTCGGGCACCACCTGGGCCATCAGCTGGTCGAGGCTTTCGACGTTGAGTTCGCGCAGCATATCCGCGATCTCTTCCGGCGAGGGACCGATATGGCGGCGATTGGCAAAGTCATAGGGATCGTATTTGGGCGCGATGGTCATGCGTGGTCTGCTCCAATCAGCGCTTTGTATCCAGCCTCGTCGAGCAGGGCTGACATCGCACCCACATCCGCCAATTTCAGTTTGAAGAACCAGCCCTTCCCCGCCGGGTCGGAGTTGACCAGCGAGGGGTCGTCGACGATGGCTTGATTGACTTCGACGATCTCGCCATCCAAGGGGGCATAAACGTCGGAGGCGGCCTTCACCGACTCAACGACTGCTGCGCCATCGCCCTTGGCGACTTTTGCGCCGACATCGGGAAGTTGTACGAACACGAGGTCGCCCAATTGCTCGACCGCGTGTTGCGTGATGCCGACGGTTGCCACGTCGCCGGTGAGTGCCAGCCATTCATGATCGGGGGTGTACTTGAGCACGGGACGTCTCCGCTTTTTGGGATGCGTGAATTGGAACAAACTTGAATTGGAATAGCTTAGGTGCGCTTGGGCTTTTGTTAGGCGCGCTTGTAGCGCGGGGTGATGAAGGGCAGCGTCGCGACGTCGACGGGCAGGCGCTTGCCACGGACCTCGGCGAAGACGCGCATGCCAGGTTTTGCAAAGGCTGCGGGCACGTAGCCCATGGCGACCGGGGCATCGGCACTCGGCCCAAAGCCGCCCGAGGTGACCGTCCCGATTTGTGGGCCATCCTCGGCTTGAGAATAAAGGACCGATCCGCCACGCACAGGGGCACGGCCCTGTGGTTTGAGGCCGACGCGCAATCGCTGCGGGCCAGTGCAGAGTTGTTCGAGGATAATTGCGGCACCGGGAAATCTACCCGCCCGCGCGCCGCCAGTGCGCCGCACGCCTTGAATGGCCCACGACAGGGAGGCCTCAACCGGCGTCGTGGTGGCGTCGACGTCCGAGCCGTAAAGGCACATGCCCGCTTCGAGCCTCAGACTATCGCGCGCGCCAAGCCCAATGGGCAGGACATCGCCTTCGGCCAGCAGTGCTCCGGCGATCTTGGCGGCTTTGGCCGACGGCACGGAAATCTCGAAGCCATCTTCGCCGGTGTAACCCGACCGCGAGGCGATGCATGGCGCGCCGAGAATTGAGATTTCGCGCACATCCATAAATCTCATGCCCGCGCATTCAGGGGCTAATCGGGTGAGTGCTACCTCCGCGCCCGGCCCTTGCAACGCCAGCAAGGCCCTTTCCAACACGCCGATTTCGCAGGTCTGCGACAGGTGCTCGCGCAGGTGGGCTTCATCGGCGGCCTTGCAGGCGGCATTGACCACCAGCAGCAAGTGATCGCCCCGATTGGCAATCATCAGGTCATCCAGAATGCCACCCGCGTCGTTCGTGAACAGTCCGTAGCGCTGCCGACCAACGCCGATCCCGAGCACATCAACCGGCACCAGACGTTCGAGGGCGAGCGCTGCATCTGCCAAATCGCCCGATTTGGCGCGCAGCGCGATCTGTCCCATGTGCGAGACGTCAAACAAGCCAGCACCGGCGCGCACGGCCAGATGCTCTTTGAGCACGCCCGCCGTATATTGGACCGGCATATCGTAACCGGCAAACGGCACCATTCGCGCGCCCAGCGTCAAGTGCAGCGCGTGAAGCGGGGTTCGTTTGAGGTTGGGTTCAGAGAGGGGGAGTTCATGTGTTGTCGCGTCAGCGCTCATCATCGAGGCTCCAAAAGGCTCACGGCGGGCACGGATGTGCACCACTCAAGAGCCCCCTCTGTCGCGAGACCTGAAAGTTTGAGCCGAAGGCCTCCGGCTTGACGCCAGCACCCAGAGCTTTTCCTCGTCGGTGGGCCGGGCGGTGAAGCCGGGCCGCTTTCCAGAGCGTCTGTGTCTTGCGGTCCACTTTGCCTGAGAGTTTCCGGGGCGGTTGCTCCTTCGGCGTCGAGACTTGTTTCAGTCCCGATCTCTCCCACAAGACGTCTTGAGACGTGACCTACTAGGTAGTCGTGCGTGTCTGTGCGGTCAACGCATCGCCCTTCAATTCGTCGCCCTTCTTTAGTCGCGACGGAATTCTGCGTGACAGAATTCGGGAGCAGCTCGTTTTGGCTTTCGTCCCGGCGCTCTATATACCGGCGTATATCAATTCGATCGTCTGCCGCCCGCGCGGACCGACCAAGGATCACTGTGTGGACACCCTCGACCGAATGCCGACCACCCAGCGCCTGTTCACCGAAAACGTCATCCCGCAACTGGTTGCGTGGCGGAAGGCTGGCGTCGGGTGCGCGCTGGTGACACTGGTGGCGGTTGAGGGATCGTCGCCGCGCCGCTTGGGCAGTCAGATGGCGGTCAACGCTCATGGCGAACATCTGGGCATGATTTCGAGTGGATGCGCGGAGGCTGCCATTGTCGCCGAAGCGGTGGCCGCCATTGCTGCCCACGCCACCCGGACGGTTCGCTACGGCGCGGGTTCACCCTACATCGACGTCGTGCTGCCGTGCGGATCGGGGATCGACGTGCATTTCGACGCCACGATTGCGACTGCCGAACTCGAACTGTTGGCGTCCGATATTGCAGCTCGCCGTGGGCCGTCTTACTCCATTGCCATGGGCACGGGCCGCGAGCCGTACGTCCGCTGCTACGAACCTGTCCCGCGCATCGTGATTGCCGGTCGCGGGATCAACGTCGATTTCGCGGCCCGCTTTGCCCACGATCTTGAGTGGGACGTCGTGGTTACCTCGCCGGACGAGGCGGCTCTTGCACGCCTTGCACCGATGGCGCGTGTTTTCCACCTGACGGCACCCAGCGATTTCGACGCTTCCATCATTGATCGCAACACCGCCGTTGTTCTCGTTTTCCACGACCACGACTGGGAGCCTGCCGTGTTAGCGAAATGCTCGTCGGCACCGGCATTCTACATCGGAGCGCTTGGCAGTCGGCGAACGCATGTACAGCGCTGCGCATTGCTTGCTTCGATGGGGTGCGAGGATGCCTACATCCGCCGGATTCATAGCCCCATCGGGCTGGATATCGGTGCGAAGAACCCCGCAGAACTCGGGCTGGCCATCATTGCCGAAATCCTGTCGGCGATGCACCAACGCGCTTAGTCGTTATCATTTCTTCTGCTAAGCACTTCAGCTTTAAGCGTTTGCGCTGCTAAGCCGCCGCGTCTAACTGTGCCGGACCAAATTCGTGGCCATTCACAGAACTGAGAGTTCCAATGTCCCTCCGCCTCGGCGATACCGCTCCAGACTTCACGCAAGATTCAAACCTCGGTCCGATCAATCTGTACAGCTATCTCGGCGACAGCTGGGGCGTCCTGTTTTCGCATCCGGCCAATTACACGCCGGTTTGCACGACGGAACTTGGCTTGACCGCAAAGCTGTCGGATGAATTTGCAAAGCGCAATGTCAAGGTTCTTGCGCTTTCGGTCGATGAGCTGGGCAACCATCAGGGCTGGATCGACGACATCAACAAGACGCAGCTGGCCAACGTGAATTTTCCGATCCTGGCCGATGCCGACCGTTCGGTTTCGGGCCTCTACGACATGATCCACCCCAACGCCAGCGCGACGCTGACGGTGCGCTCGTTGTTTGTCATCGACCCGGCGAAAAAGATCCGTCTGACGATTACGTATCCTGCCAGCACCGGGCGCAACTTCGATGAAGTGCTGCGTGTGATCGACAGTCTGCAGCTCACAGACAGCCATAAAGTTGCAACGCCGGGCAACTGGAAGCAGGGCGACGACGTTGTGATCGTGCCGTCGTTGCAAGACGCCGACGAAATCGCCCGCCGCTTCCCCAAAGGCTATACGGCGCTGCGTCCCTACCTGCGGATGACGCCGCAGCCAGACATTTGACGCCCTGGCGCAATCGCTGCTGATTTTTCTTCTTAACCCGGCCCGACTTAGGCGGCTTCTCCCGTCCCGGGAGAAGCCACGGCCACCTCCCCCAGGATCATCCGTCATGACCACCACCTCCCGCATTCTTGCTTACGCTGGCCTCGCTGCTGCCGTCACCTTTGTTTCGGCGATCGCTGCCCGTGCCGACACGGCGCTGCTGAACGTCTCCTATGACGTTGCGCGTGAGCTTTATAAGGACATCAATCCGGCTTTCACCGCCGCCTACAAGGCATCTGCGGGCGAGACCGTCACAGTGAATCAGAGCCATGGCGGGTCGTCCAAACAGGCGCTGGCCGTGATCGGCGGGCTTGAGGCTGATGTGGTGACCATGAACCAGGTGCCCGATATCGACGTGCTCGTTGAAAAGGGTGGCCTCGTTGCAGCGGACTGGCAGACGAAGTTCCCCAACAATGCTACGCCCTACACGACGACGATCGTTTTCCTCGTGCGCAAAGGCAATCCGAAAGGCATTAAGGATTGGAACGATCTGACGAAGGCTGGCACTCAGGTGATCGTGCCCAACCCCAAGGTAACGGGCAATGGCCGCTATACCTATCTGGCCGCTTGGGGATATGCGCTCAGCCAGCCCGGCGGCACGCCCGAAAGCGCGAAAGACTTCGTCTCCAAACTGTTTGCCAACGTGCCCGTGCTCGATGGCGGCGGACGCGGGGCGACGACCACATTCACGCAGCGTGCCATCGGCGATGTTCTGGTGACGTTTGAGAACGAGACGTTCCTGATCAGCAAGGAAGTCGGCGCCGACCAGTTCGATGTGGTTTATCCCTCGATGAGCATTGAAGCGGCGCCGCCGGTCGCTGTGGTCGATAAGGTTGCCGACAAGCGCGGCACGCGGAAACAGGCTGAAGCGTACCTGAACTTTTTGTACTCCCCGCAGGGCCAAACGATCATCGCCCGGCATTACTTCCGCCCCCGCGACGAGGCAGCCTTCAAGGCGTCTGCCACCAAGTATCCTGAGATCAAGACGTTCCAGGTCGAAAAGTTGCTCGGCACGTGGAAAGCGGTCAATGCCCAGCACTTTGCCGACGGCGGAACCTACGACCAGATCATGTCGAAACGCTGAACGTCTGGTTTTCTCTCTCCCCGTCCATAGAGACGGGGAGAGACACGGTATCGGAAGCCAAAGCGGACGCCCGACGACGTCGGCTGGGATCGCCACCGGCGCTAAAATAGCGCAGATCAATTCATCTGACTTCACCGCGCAACACCGCATCGGTTTGCGCTGCGCTCCAATCCTTCGGGCTGCACGCTCACTCGGCGAAAGGACGCGACCCCCATGACCACCGCCGCCAGCCCCATCGCGCTTAGACGCGGACGCCGCACCCGAGTCTTGCCGGGGTTTCCGCTCGCGCTTGGCTTTACAATTACCTACCTGTCGCTGATCGTCCTCATTCCGCTGGCCGCCGTCTTCCTCAAGTCGGCGACCCTGACTTGGCCGCAATTCATCGCCGCCGTTACGTCGCCGGCAGCCCTTGCGTCCTATCGCTTGAGCTTTGGCGCGGCGCTGTTAGCTGCGGGCATCAACGCGGTCTTCGGCCTCCTGCTCGCCTGGACGCTGGTTCGATACACCTTTCCGGGCCGAAAGCTCGTCGATGCCTTGATCGACCTGCCGTTCGCCCTGCCAACGGCGGTCGCAGGTATTGCGTTAACGGCTCTTTACGCCAAGAACGGCTGGCTCGGGCAATACCTGGAGCCGCTTGGCATCAAGGTCGCTTTTACGCCGCTCGGGGTCCTCGTCGCCCTGATCTTCATCGGATTGCCGTTCGTCGTCCGCACGGTTCAACCCATCCTTGAAGACCTCGACGTCGAATTCGAGGAGGCTGCCGCCAGTCTGGGTGCAAGCCGGTGGCAAGCCTTCACTCGCGTCGTTTTTCCAGCACTCTTCCCGGCACTTCTGACGGGTGTCGCGCTCGCCTTTGCGCGCGGCGTCGGCGAGTACGGCTCCGTCATCTTTATTGCGGGCAACATCCCGCTGGTGTCTGAAATCACGCCGCTGATTATCATCACCAAGCTTGAACAGTACGACATCGCCGGGGCAACTGCAGTTGCCGTCGTGATGCTCGTCGCCTCGTTCGTCCTGCTGTTCGTCATCAACGCACTGCAAGCCTGGACCACGGCACGCAGCAGCAAGGGAGCCTGATTTCGATGGCCCAATCCAAATACGAATCCCGCCCCGCAACCAGCGAACCCGCCTGGCTGAAGTGGACCGTCATCACGATCTCGCTCACCTTTTTTGCGCTGTTTCTGCTGCTGCCGTTCTTCGCGGTGTTCGTCGAGGCGTTCCGCAAGGGTTGGGGCACATACATCAAAGCACTGTCCGACCCCGACGCGCAGCATGCCATCTGGCTTACCCTCATTGCCGCTCTCATCGCCGTGCCACTCAACCTCGCGTTCGGAATTGCCGCCGCTTGGTCAATCGCCAAATTTGAATTCACCGGCAAGCAACTCTTGACGACCTTCATCGACCTGCCGTTTTCGGTTTCGCCGGTCGTTGCGGGTCTCTCCTACGTTTTGATTTTCGGCGCCCAAGGCTGGATTGGGCCGTGGCTTGCCGCGAACGACATCAAAATCATGTTCGCTGTTCCCGGCATCGTGCTGGCGACCGTCTTCGTCACCGTGCCGTTCATCGCGCGCGAATTGATCCCGCTGATGGAGGCGCAAGGCCGCGATGAAGAAGAAGCAGCCCTCGTTCTAGGTGCCAGCGGCTGGCAGACGTTTTGGAACGTCACGCTTCCCAACATCAAATGGGGCCTGCTGTATGGCGTTATTCTGTGTAACGCCCGCGCCATGGGTGAATTCGGTGCCGTGTCCGTTGTATCCGGCCACATCCGCGGACAGACGACGACGCTGCCGCTTCACGTCGAAATCCTCTATAACGAATACAACTTTGCAGCAGCTTTCGCGGTCGCGTCACTGCTCGCGCTGCTGGCTTTGGTGACGCTCGCCATCAAGACCTACGTCGAATGGCAGGCCGATCGCACTGCCGACAGCGCATATTGAAGGCAAACCACATGAGCATCGAAGTTCAAAACATCACAAAGACGTTCGGGTCGTTCCGCGCGCTTGACGATGTCTCGCTGGAGTTTCCAGACGGCAAGCTGGTTGCGCTGCTTGGACCATCTGGTTGTGGCAAAACCACGTTGCTACGGATCATTGCGGGCCTCGAATTCGCCGACAGCGGCCGCGTGCTGCTGCATGGCGACGACGCTTCCGACCGGCATGTGCGCGAACGCCAAGTCGGCTTCGTGTTCCAGCATTACGCCCTGTTTCGCCACATGTCGGTGTTCGACAACGTCGCGTTCGGACTCAACGTACGACCCAAAGCCGAACGCAAACCGGCTGCGGTTATCAAAAAACGCGTAGAAGACCTGCTCGATCTCGTCCAACTTGGCTGGCTGAAGGACCGGTACCCGGCGCAGCTTTCGGGCGGGCAGCGCCAGCGCATCGCGCTGGCCCGTGCGCTGGCGGTCGAGCCGCGCGTGCTGCTGCTGGACGAGCCGTTCGGTGCTCTCGACGCCAAGGTTCGCAAAGAGTTGCGCCGCTGGTTGCGCGGCCTGCACGACGATCTGCACATCACGTCGATCTTTGTCACTCACGACCAGGAAGAGGCGCTTGAACTGGCCGACAGCGTGGTGCTCATGAACAAGGGCCGCGTCGAGCAAGTCGGGAGTTCAAATGACGTCTACTCGCAGCCCGCCAGCCCGTTCGTGATGGGCTTTTTAGGCTCGACGAACCAGTTCCGCGGTCGTGTCGAGCATGGCGGTGTGCGCGTTGGTCCAGATCTTATCCCGTGCCCTACCGCTCACCTCAACGGAACTAAGGACGTGATTGCTTTCGCCCGCCCGCACGAGATGGACATCATCCCAAACCCGGATGTGACCTATGGCGTTGCGGCCAAGGTCGACCGCGTGTTGAACCTGGGCGCCATCGCGCGGGTCGAGATGACGGCGCTGACGCTGCGGGACGCGAACGGCGCGCCGCAGAGGCTGGACGCCGAAGTGACCCAGCGCGAGCTTTCAAACCTTGCCCTGGACGCGGGTCAGCGGGTCCGCCTTGTCAGCCGCAACCTGCGCGTTTTTCCAGCTGTCGCCGCGCCTGACGCTGTGCCGACAGTGGCCAAGGGACTTTCAGCCGACGGCGTGCCATGAACTTCCAGCAGCTTCGCATCATCGGCGAAACGGTCAAACATAACTTCAACCTCACCGAGGTCGCGGGTGCGCTCAATACCTCTCAGTCCGGGGTGAGCAAGCACATCAAGGATCTGGAGGAGGAGCTTGGCGTCGCGTTGTTCGAGCGCAAGGGCAAGCGCCTGCTTGGGCTCACGGAACCGGGGCGCGAGTTGTTGCCAATTGTCGAGCGGATGTTGACCGACACGCGCAACATCAAGCGCATCGGCGAGCAATTCAGCCAGCGCGACGAGGGCGAAATTTGCATCGCCACGACCCACACGCAGGCGCGCTATGTGCTGCCGCCGGTGATCTCCCGGTTCCGGCGCGACTACCCCAAGGTGCGCCTCGTGCTGCATCAGGCCAACCCGCGCGAGATTGCCGCCATGTTGCTCGATGGGTCGGCCGATATCGGGATTGCGACCGAAACCCTGGCGGCTGAGCCGCAACTGGCGAGTTTTCCTTATCTTCGCTGGAACCATGGCGTGATCGTGCCTAAGGGCCACCCGCTGGCGTTCGTTACGCCGTTGACGCTGGATGCCATCGCCGACTACCCCATCGTCACTTACGATACCGCGTTCACCGGTCGTAGCCGCATCGACAAGACGTTCGCTCAAGCCGAACTGTCGCCGGACATCGTCATGGAAGCGCTCGATAGCGACGTGATCAAGACCTACGTCGAACTGGGGCTGGGCATCGGTATTATCACGGCGATCGCTTATGATTGCGCGCGCGATCCCGGCCTCGACCTGCTCGATGCCTGCCACTTGTTCGAGCCAAGCGTTTCGCGCATCGCCATCCGCCGCGGCCGCACGCAGCGCGATTTTACCTACCGGTTTATCGAACTGCTCTCCCGCGAACTTACCGAAGCCAAGGTTCGGGCAGGCGCTGGCGAGAGCTGATGGAGCCTCAGCCGCTGCCACCTGCCCCCCGCGTCACTGGTAAACCGTCGGTTAGGTTGCTCGACGCCTGCACCATGTATACCATCTGTACCGGACATGGCAGAGTTGGACCGATAAATGCGTAACTGGCGGGACACTTTAGGCCTGCGGCTTCAGACGCGCGAATGGTTTGGTTCAACCGGGCGCATGGAAGTGACATTTGTCAAAGGTTCCGGTCTGGCCTTCTTTTCGCACAGAACCTCGAACTAGGGACTTATCGGGCAGCCGTGATCAGTAGCAACGACACACCCATCGTCGAACCAAATCCGGCCGGTGACAGGCCCGAAACGGGATTGTTCGCGTTGCAGAACCGCATTCGTCAGCAGGAGATCCTCGCAGAGCTTGGTGTGACGGCACTTCAAGGGGCATCGTTAGCCGAACTACTTGCAGAAACCGCGAAGCTGACGGCGAGGGGACTGGACGTCGAGTTCTGCAAGATTTTGGAGCATGTGCCGGCGACGAACAGGCTTCTAGTTCGCGCGGGCGTGGGTTGGGACGACGGCGTTGTCGGCGTTGCGTCCGTTGGCGCTGACCTTGAATCGCCCGCCGGATTTGCATTGCGCACCGGCAAGCCCGTCATATCAAACCATCTTGAAAACGAAGACCGGTTCCGGACATCGGACCTGCTTAAACAGCACGGTATCCGGCGGGCAATGAACGTCATTCTTCAAGGCGACGGCAAGCCTTACGGCGTGCTGGAAGTCGACAGCCGCTCGGATTATGAATTTCTCGAAAGCGATCTGGCCTTTCTGCAAGGCGCGGCTAATATTTTAGGGATGGCTATCGAGCGCGAGAGGCACGACCGAAAGCTTACGGCGGCACTTGAGCGGCACCAAGCGCTGCTGGATGAAATGAACCACCGAGTCAAGAACAGCCTGTCGATGGTCGCGAGCATGTTGAAACTGCAAGCGCGCGACAACACGAATGGAGACGTGGCACAGCAATTGAGCGAGGCTGCAAACCGGATCGTGGCCGTCGGCAAATTTTATGCGCAATTGAGTTTCGGCTCGACTATTGAGCTTATGGACATCGGCCAGTACATCGTGGCCATCTGCAAAGATCTAGATGAAAACGTCGCGCGATGCGAAATTGTGACCGATGTCGCCGATGGGATTTATGTTGCAACCGATCAGGCGACGGCCATCGCGCTGATTGTCAACGAACTCATCACAAATTCGGTCAAATACGCTTACCAAAATGAGGCGGGCGGCAAAATCTTCATTAAAGTTTGCCGCGACGATACTGGCGCATTGTCAATTTCGGTTCGCGATATGGGTGCTGGGCTTGCCCAGGACTTTGATATTTTAAAAGCTAAAGGTTTGGGAATGCGAATTGTCTCGGCATTTACGAAACAGCTCAGCGCCCAAATAAAGATCGTTTCCCACGAGCCCGGGACGGAATTTATTATCTCTATTCCGCTGGATTTCGTGCAGGTTTAGTTGATTGGTGGCGGGCAGGCCCACGTCATTTTACGAAAAGCCCCGCCACCGGCACGAGTACGAACGCGGTAAAGCCCGCGGTTCCTACGAATAGGAAGAAGACGCCGACGAAGTATTGCAGCGCAAAGGCGATTTTGTTGACCTCGAACGATTCTTGGTCGGGCGGGGGGAACTGGTAGCGGTAGCGCGACGGGAACGTCAGCTTCACGGGGACCGCGATGGCGGCGTGGCGCGGTTTGCGTACTCTGGGCACGCTGGATGGGCTGTCGGACATGGAAAATCCTTTCGCCAAGCATTACGGTAAACGTAGCACTAAAGTTTCCGAGCGGACGATAGTATTTTCAGAACTTGTAGAAACTCCCGGCTCCCGCGCTTCCCTTCACGTCCGGTCAGCCTCGTGTTAGCCTGCAGTGATGAACCAGCTTCGTGACATCTCCCAGGACGGTCTTCCGCTCCACCGGCGCTTCACCGCCGATGAGTTCGAGCAGATGGGTGCGGCTGGCATCATTGGCCCCGACGAGCGCGTGGAACTGATCGATGGGGAAATCTGCGTTATGTCGCCTGCTGGCCGATTTCACGAAGTGCTTCGTCATTACCTGCACGCGTACTGGTCGCGCAGAGTTAGTCCAGACCGCCTCGTCGCTGATGAAATGCAGCTCCGGCTGACCGACCATCATCAACCTGTTATTGACATCGGCGTTCTACCGTTCACGCTATTGCCGCCGGATGCGCGCGGTCACGACATGCTGCTGGTCGTTGAAATCGCGGACTCGAGCCTGAAACTCGACACCACCGTCAAGGCCGCTGCTTATGCGGCCAATGGCGTGCGCGAATACTGGGTCATCAACGCGCTGACGCGGGCGACGCTCATCCATCGCGAGCCGGGCGCTGATGGCTATGCGTCGATCATAGAGCAAGCCTCCGATGCGTCGCTCACGCCGTCGCTTGTCCCCGAGCTTGCGATCCGGTTGATGGATTTACCTGCGGCGGAGTGATTGGCGGGCTATCGCCCGCACCCATTTGGGGGAACGAGTTCCCCCAAACCCCCTCCCTTTTTAGGACTTCAGCTCACTGCGCTGCCACCTTTTGCGCGGCATGGTATTCGTCGATGCGGGCTTCGATGACGGGGCGGAAGTTGCGGATCAGGCCTTGGACCGGCCAGGCGGCGGCTTCGCCGAGCGCACAGATCGTGTGGCCTTCGATCTGCTTGGTGACATCGAACAGCAAGTCGATCTCGCGTTTCTCCGCCTGACCCTTCGCCATGCGTTCCAACACGCGCCACATCCAGCCCGTGCCTTCGCGGCACGGTGTACACTGGCCGCAGCTCTCGTGCTTGTAGAAATAAGCGAGCCGCGCGAACGCTTTGATGATGTCGGTCTGCTTGTCCATGACGATGATCGCTGCCGTGCCCATGCCCGACTTGAGCTTGGACAGGGTATCGAAATCGAGCGTCAGGTCCTGGCACTGATGCTCAGGGATCAGCGGCATCGACGAGCCGCCGGGGATGATCGCGAGCAGGTTATCCCATCCGCCGCGAATTCCGCCGCAATGCTTTTCGACCAACTCGCGGAACGGGATGCCCATTTCCTCTTCGACGACGCAGGGCTCGTTCACGTGACCGGAAATCTGGAACAGCTTGGTGCCGGTGTTGTTCGGCTTGCCGAGGGCTGCAAACCACGCCCCGCCGCGCCGCAGGATGTCGCCGACAACCGCAATGCTTTCGACGTTATTGACGGTCGTCGGAGCGCCCCACAGGCCGACGTTGGCCGGGAACGGGGGCTTCAGGCGTGGCTGGCCTTTTTTGCCTTCAATGGATTCCAGCATCGCGGTTTCTTCGCCGCAGATATAGGCACCCGCGCCGTGGTGGATGAAGAATTCAAAGTCCCAGCCGTGAATGTTGCCTGGTCCAATCAGCTTGGCGGCATAGGCTTCATCAATGGCTGCCTGCAGGCACTCGCGCTCGCGGATGTATTCGCCGCGGATGTAGATGTAGGAGACATGCGCGCGCATGGCGAACGAGGCGAGCAGCGCGCCTTCGATCAAAAGATGGGGATCGTGCCGCATGATTTCGCGGTCTTTGCATGAGCCGGGCTCGGACTCGTCAGCATTGATGACGAGATAGGAGGGCCGCGCATCGGCCTTGGGCATGAAGCTCCACTTCAGACCGGTCGGGAAGCCCGCGCCGCCGCGCCCGCGCAACCCCGAGGTTTTGACCTCGTTGATGATTGCGTCGTGGCCCTTGTCGATAAAGCTCTTAGTGTTGTCCCATGCGCCGCGCGCCCGCGCGCCTTTCAGGCTCGCATCGTGAAAGCCATAGAGATTGCGAAAGATGCGGTCTTTATCTGCAAGCATGGGCAGCCCTAGGCGTTGGGTGAAATCTCTGCGACCCTACCTAGCACACTGGTCCGCTAGCTCAAGGCCACTTCAGTTATACGCCGAATGGCGACAACGGTTTGGAACTCGCTCGGCAGGTGAGATATCGGGCGCACCCATTTGGGAGGGAGCCCTACTCAAATCCGCGCCCTATTGGGGACCAAGTCGACGAAAGAACGCCGCTCGTCCTATCTGCCGCGCGTGTGCTGGCTCCAGGCAAGAAGGCCTGCGCCGCCGCCGAGTGCGATGGTCCAGAAAAGGCTGTTGCTGAGGGACGAATTCAGGATTACGTATTGCAGCACAAAAAAGAAACCGGCTGCCACCAGCGCCTTCGTCACGACGTCGATCCACTGCGCGCTGTTCATGTGGCGCCTACCGGCGATTTAAGGGTGGTCGGTCCGCTTTTGGGGCACGACGCCGTCCGGCCGATTTGCGAACCGGGCTTGGGGGGCGTGCCTTTTGCGAAGCCTTCAAGCATCCGTTCGAGGATTTCGGGTGTCAGGTCCTCATAGGTGTCTTTGAAGATCTGGACCATGGGCGCATTGGCGCACGAGCCCAGGCACTCGACTTCTTCCCATGAGAATTTGCCGTCCGCCGACAATTCGTGGCTGTGTTCGGCGATTTTATGCTTGCAGACGTCAAGCAGCTTGTCGGCCCCGCGCAGTAGGCACGGCGTCGTGCCGCAGACCTGGACGTGGGCCACGGTTCCGACGGGTGACAGCTGGAACATCGTGTAGAAGGTCGCGATTTCGTAAACGCGAATGTAGGCCATGCCGAGCATGTCGGCGACGGCGCGGATCGCGGGCTCGGTGCACCAGCCCTCCTGCTCCTGGGCGCGCCACAGCAGCAAAATCACGGCTGACGCCTGCTTGCCGGGCGGATATTTCGCGATGGTCGATTTGCACCACTCCAGGTTTTCTGGCGTGAATGCGAAGTGGCTGGGCTGCTCGGGATGCAAGCGGCGATTCGACATCGATTAAGGCTCCACGGCGATTTAGCGCGGCGAGAGAATATCGCCGTGCTCCTGTTCCTAACGTGCTCGGGCTGGTGGCGCAACAATGCCCCGTCTGTATCATTGGTCTGACATGGCGGTCGCGGCTGTGTCGACGCGTCCCGACCGCCAGCTTGATAAAGCGCAGGTTCAGCGCGAGCGCGAACGCTGGTCATCGCGCGCACTGGACGAGTTCATGCCGGTATCGCGGTCATCATCCCGGCCATCTCCGGTTGGTCATTTCAGGGCTTCCTGACTGCTGGCGCTCCCGCGCTCAGCCGCGTCCGGTTCATGGCCTCACATATGGTTCTTCGACGGCTGGACGGCGCAGCAGCTCTCGCGGGTTTTCGATGATGCTGGCTGCGCGGTCATAGCCAAACATCGAACCCAGCCAACCGACCAGCAACAAGCCAGTGGCAACTGGGGCTAGAAACAATGACAGCTGAGAGCCGACCCGGAGCAGACTTGTCCACACCAGCCACAGCACGAACCCGAGCCCGACGATCAACCATCCGCGCACGTCACCGACTGCTGCGGCGTACAGGGTGCCCGCTACCAACGACACCATTCCAAGCATGATGGGCACGGCTGGCAAATCGGCATGAAATGCCCCCATCGGCCAGTTGTTGCGCATCGCAAACAAACGGTAGGTCGCGAGGCTGAGACCAAACCCGAATGCCATTATGGCTAAATAAGACAGATTATCGAACACGGCGTGGCTCCTGAAAGCGACATTTGCCCAAACGCTTGCTAGCTGGCGCGACAAATCGCCAGATCAGCAGAGCGCCGAATACATCAATTGTCTTAATTGGGTAGCCGTCTTCGCGCCAGACCCGATCGGGCAGCGCGGTTAAAGCCGCAACGACCGCCAGCGCCGCTTTTGTGCGGCAAATCGGACTGCCAGTGTCCATGCTCACCCCGTTGAGCCACAAGCGCTTTAATGTCGCATTTCGTTTCGCATTCCGCTGCTACTTGGGGAAACAGTTCTGCCCGCGTCCTATCGCACCCATCACCGGAAATTGATATCTTCCGCATTCGCCACAATTCACGGCTGATTTTTTTGTTACTTAATCGGTTGATTTTTCAAATGGAATGGACCATCTAAGCAGCCAACGCCGTTGCCTTCCTGAGCTGAGACGTTCGCGATTTCGCAGAACTGTTAGTCGCACAGGTCGGCTTGTTCCCCCGTGCAAGAGCCTTACATGCGTATTTCAAGTTTGAAAACAGTGGGCTATTGATTTAACGATTCACCCTGAAGTCGCGCGCCGTTGAGGGCGTCCGCAGGCTGCCATGTAAAGGAATTTATTGAATGCACATCTATCAAAACGAACGAATTGCTCTGTTCATTGATGGTGCCAACCTTTACGCAACTGCTAAATCGCTCGGGTTCGATATCGACTATAAACGTCTCTTGGGTGTGTTCCGTACAAAGGGACAGCTTGTACGTGCGCTGTACTATACAGCGCTTGCTGAAGACCAAGAATACTCATCAATCCGTCCGCTGATCGACTGGCTCGATTACAATGGTTATACAATGGTGACAAAGCCCACCAAAGAATTCACCGACGCAACCGGACGCCGCAAGGTGAAAGGCAATATGGACATCGAACTGGCGGTCGACGCGATGCGTCTGGCCGATAGCCTCGACCATATCGTTCTGTTTTCCGGAGATGGCGATTTCCGCAGTTTGGTGGCCGCGCTTCAACAAAAAGGCAAGCGAGTCAGCGTGGTGTCGACGCTGCAAACTCAACCGCCAATGGTCGCCGACGAACTGCGCCGTCAAGCGGACCAATTCGTTGATATTGCCGATTTGGAAAACCAAATCTGCCGTGATAGCGGACGCCCCAGAGAGCCAATTCGCGCGCCACTCCCGCCGCGTTCGGCGACCAGCCGCGACACAACCCCGCACGACCAGGAAGTCTGACGGCTCATCCCATGGCTGCCACAGCTGCGCTCAGGCCCTTGGCAGAGCCCGCACACGACTGCACCTTATGCCCGCGGCTTGCGGCATTTCGCGATCAATCTCGCGCGGCAGAGCCTTCCTGGCACAACGGCCCGGTTGCGTCGTTTGGCGCCACGTCCGCGCGGCTTCTGATTGTGGGGCTCGCACCCGGATTGCGGGGAGCCAACCGTACCGGTCGCCCTTTCACTGGCGATTATGCGGGCGAACTGCTTTACGGCACCCTGCTGAATTTCGGCCTTGCTACAGGGGCCTATGCTGCCCGGGCCGATGACGGCTTGACCCTGGTCGACACAATGATCAGCAATGCGGTGCGCTGCGTTCCGCCGGAAAACAAGCCGACGCCAGCGGAGGTGAACACATGCCGCGCGTTCCTGGCCAATCGCATTTGTGCGCAGACCAGCGTCCGGGCCATTGTTGCCTTGGGCCGCATTGCGCACGACAGCACTGTGGTTGCGCTCGGCCACAAACGAAGCGCCTATCCGTTCAACCATGGCGCGCGCCACGAGATCCGGCCCGGACTTGTGCTGTTTGATAGCTACCATTGCTCGCGTTACAACACGAGCACGCGCGTGCTGACACCGGAGATGTTTTCGGAGGTGTTTGCGAGCGTGAAAGCTTACTTAAGCGCCTAATCGACCGGGACGTATCCGCTCCAAGACCTCAGATGCGTGGAACGCAGGGCGTTCGACTGGATAGATGCACGCGATGATCGCGCCGTCGCGCACGATGAGTGTCAACCGCGACAAGTAGGCGACGCCACCGGTCTCGAACCGGGGTAGCCGCAAGGCATCCGCGAAGACGAAGCCGTGATCGCTCAGCAGGGCAAATGGAAGTTTGAGGCGCGCGGAAAACTCGGCTTGCTCGACGCCGGTTTGCCCACTGATGCCGAAAATGTCGTAGCCCGCTTGCGCGAATGAGGCGTGGAGCGCGGCAAACCCCTCGGCTTGGGGTGTCGAGCCATGCGCGCCCGGGATGTCGTCCCAATTTGGCGGATTGGGAAAGCCGGGACGACCAGTCCAGGGATAGATGTAGACGATGCTGGGTCCTGGCTTGGCGCGCAGGGACACGTCGCCGCCGTGGGTCGAGGCAAGTGCGACATCGGGCAGCGCGAGGCCCGATGTCAGATGACGCGCGGGGCTGTTACCGACGCTTTGAGACGTCACGATGGTACTTTCGGGTTGGCGAGCAGCCATGCGAGCACGTCGCCCGCATTACGGTCTGGGGGAAACACGGGGTAGAAGAGTGCCGTCACACGACCGTCGTCCGCAATCAGTGCAAACCGCTTCATTAGAGTTTTGGCGTCGACGACCAGCGTTGCCAGCCGCGCTGCCGATGTGAAAACCAAATCGGCATCGCTCAATAAGGCAAACGGCAGATGCAGCCGTTCGGCTGCCTCGCGCTGATAGCCAGTGTCCTGGGTCGAGATGCCATAGACATGGTGTGCGCCCGCTGCGCGCAACTCGGCGTGATGATCCCTGAACGCACACGATTGCGGGGTGCAGCCGCGCGCGCCGGGCACTCCGTCCCAGCCGTCCGGCAGCGCCACACCGGGCTGGCCGGTCATGGGATATCCGTAAAGGACTGTGCGTCCGGGGAGGCTTGCGAGCGTCACGACGGTTCCATCGCTTGCGGGCAGCATCACGTTTGGCAGCATCGCGCCAGGCAAATGGGTCATGGCGCCGTCGTCTAACGGTGCTGGGATTTGGGACCAATCTACCGCCTGTAAGTTCGCCTGATTGTTCATCTGGATTTACCCTTTGTCGCGCAGCAGCCGGGACTTTTCGCGGTTCCAATCGCGCTCTTTGTCGGACGCGCGTTTGTCGTGGAGTTTCTTGCCTTCAGCCAACGCCAACTTCAATTTGGCGATACCTTTGGCGTTGAAATAGATCTGGAGCGGCACCAGCGTCATGCCCTTGCGCTCGACCGCTTGGGTGAGCTTGACGAGTTCCCGGCTGTGCATCAGCAGCTTGCGCTTGCGGCGCGGCTCATGCTGGAAAAACCGACCGGCCTGCTGGTATTCCGGGATGTAGGAGTTGATGAGAAACAGTCCGCCGGTTTCCCAGCTTGCATAGCTCTCGGCGATGTTGCTTTGGCCTTTTCGCAGCGACTTGACTTCGGTACCGGTCAACATGATCCCAGCTTCGTAGACGTCGTCAATCATGTACTCGTGCCGCGCCTTGCGGTTCTCGGCCACAACCTTGCGGCCATCCTCGTTCGGCTTCGCCACGTCGGGTCTCCTCACTTATTCCGCAGCGTTTGCGGGCCGCATGTTCATCTGGGCAAGCACCGCATCAATGGCGCGGGCGGCCGCGTCCGAGACCGGCACCAGCGGCAGCCGCATGTCGCCCCGGCACAGTCCCATCCGCGCCGCGATATGCTTGACCGGCCCAGGATTGGCTTCGATGAACATGATGTCGTGCAACGGCATGAGGTGATCATGCAGGCGCAGCGCCTTGGCGAAATCGCCAGCCATACACGCATTCTGGAACTCGGCGCACAGGCGGGGCGCTATATTGGAGGCGACCGAAATGCAGCCATGCCCGCCATGCACCATGAAACCGAGGGCGGAGGCATCATCGCCGGTCAGCAGCACGAAATCGGGACCCATGGCCGCCCGCTGCTGTGACGCCCGCTGCAAGTCGGCGGTGGCGTCCTTCACGCCGGCGATGTTGTCGAGATGACGCAGCCGCGCCATCGTTTCGACCTTCATGTCGATCACCGAACGGCCGGGAATGTTGTAGATGAAGATCGGGATGTTGATTGCGTCGTTAATCGCCTTGAAGTGCTGATATAGCCCCTCCTGCGTCGGCTTGTTGTAATAGGGCGTCACGATTAGGACCGCATCCGCGCCCGCAGTTTGCGCAAACTGCGACAGCTCGATGGCTTCATCGGTTGAGTTCGACCCCGTACCCGCGATGACCGGCACCCGTTTGCGCGCAGTTTTGATACATAAATCAATGACATGCTTGTGCTCTTCGTGCGACAGCGTCGGACTTTCACCGGTCGTTCCTGTCGGCACCAGGCCATGCGTGCCCTCGGCAATCTGCCAGTCTATAAAGCGCGCAAATGCGTCGTCGTCGACTTGACCATCGGCGAACGGCGTAATCAATGCCGTGATAGAGCCTCGAATTTTCACGTCCGTCCGTCTCCGGCTTTATCTTACCATCATGGGCTCAAGCCCATATCTTCACATTACGGGCTGAAGCCCGTATTTTCACATCACGGGCTGACGCCCTGCTGCGCGACCATTCCGGCGCGCGCTGGCAAGCCCCGTGGTCGGGTGCCGCACGATTCGCCGTCGCAGGCGACCGACAACTTGTTCGTGCCCATTTGACTTGCTAGCGTGCGCCGCCAGCGTGCAGATAGCCACCAATTCCGTCAACCGTCGAGGATTCCCTGAACGTGACCTTGGACTTTAGGCGGTTGACCCGCACCCTGCAAGTCAGCCGCTGTAAACTCCGGTGGGTGCTTTTCGCCGCCTGCGCTGTTGGCGCGGCCGCTTCATCTGGCGCGTTGCTGGCTGCCGACACCCTGCCGACCGAGCGCGAGCGGGCGCATTTCAAAGCCTTCGACGCAGCGATTGCGCCCGTGCGGGGCTACGATCTTTCCGTGGAAGAGGCCGCCCGCATTCGCGATTGCATCAAAGCCATCAACGCGCTTGAAATCACCAAAGCCCTTGAACTGCGGGCCGCCATCAAAGATCCCGTCGGGCTGAAGCTCGTCAACTGGTACCGCCTGCGCGCCGGTTATGGTCAACTTGGCGAATACAAAACCTTCCTTGCCGAAAACCCGGGCTGGCCCGACCGGGCCATTCTTAATCAACGCTTCGAAGAACTCGTGTTCTCAGCAGGCGGCAGCGCGGCATCAATCCAGGCCCATTTCGAAGACGCCGAACCCAGAAACGGCATCGGCCAAGCAGCCCTTGCCTCCGCTGATCTCGCGCTTGGCAATACCGAAAATGCCAAAGCCCGTGCGGTCAAAGTCTGGCGCGACATGACTGTACCGCCGAACTACGAACAGGGCTTCCTGGAGCGGTTTGGCAAATACCTGACGCTGGCCGACCACAAATGGCGTCTCGACCGCCTGCTGATCGACGACATCCGCTGGGCGCCCGATCGCGCCGACCGTGCTACGGCCATCCGCCGCCATATCGCGCGCTTTCCAGCCGAAGACCAAAAGGCAGCCTTTGCACGCCTTGCGGTTTTCATGAAAGCCGAAGACGCCAAATACGACATGGCAAAAGTCATGCCGGATGTTTCCAAGAACGACTACGGGTTCACGTACCACCGTATCCAGTTGCTGCGCCGCGCGAAGAAAATTGACGACGCCGCCAAGCTGATGGCAACGGTGCCGCCCGACCCTAAAGTCGTGCCCAACCTTGACGAATGGTGGACCGAGCGGCGCGCGATCGCCTATTCGGCACTCACGGCTGGAAACCCTAAACTGGCCTATGCGCTCGTCCGTAACGCTGGCCCTTTGTCGGTGAACCCGGCCAAGGAACAGGCGTTCATGGCGGGCTGGCTTGCCATGCGCTTTTTGAAAGATACGCCTGCTGCGATCACCCACTTCACCGCTGCCGCCAAAGTTGCCGATGGCCCGCTGTCACGCAGCCGCGCTGCCTATTGGCTGGGTCGGATCGCCGAGCAGGCCAACGATAAAGCGAAAGCAACGGGCCACTATCAGCAGGCTGCCCGCGAGATCGACACCTTTTACGGGCAGCTCGCCCAACTCAAGCTCGACCCCGCCAATCGCCGCATCGACATAAAGATGCCGGCACCGCCAACGGCTGCCCAGATCAAGCGCTTCAACGATCTGGATGCTGTGAAAGCCGTTGTCGTCGCCCGCAAGTCCGGACTCGATACCGCCATCACACGCAATCTGATTGCGCACCTCAAGACCTATTTCGACAACGAAACCGAAGTTGCGATGGCGGTTCATCTGGCGGACGCCATCGGCGATATTCAGCTCGCCTTACGGTCGTCCAAAACCGCCATCGCAAAAGGCCAGAACCTGCTGGTCTACGCTTATCCGGTTCACACCTTCCCGAGCTTTACCCCGCTCAGCACTCCGCCCGAGACCGCATTTCTGCTTGGCATCACGCGCCAGGAAACCGAGTTCAACAAAGACACGATCTCGGGAGCGGGTGCGAAGGGCCTGATGCAGGTGATGCCGATCACCGCGCAGCACGTTTGCAAGGATCATAAGATCAATCCGTGCGACCTCGACCGGCTGCTGCCCGACACCGCCTATAACGCCAAGATCGCATCTGCCTATATCGGTGACCGCATGCGTGAATTCGGCGGGTCCTACATTCTCGGATTGTCGGGCTATAACGCGGGACCGGGGCGCTCGCGCGAATGGATTCGCGCCTTCGGCGACCCGCGCGATCCGAAAATGGACCCCATCGACTGGATCGAGCGGATCCCCTTCCAGGAAACCCGCGAATATGTTTCCAAGGTCTTGTCCAACATCCAAATCTATCGTGCGCGCCTGGGCGACGAGGCCAACGCGCTGCAGCTCGACCGCGATCTGCTGCGCGGGCGCGGCAAGACGGGGACTCCTGGCGGGCCAATCGGCGACCGTTAAGCCGGGCCTGCTCCCGCCAAGGGCTTGAGGCCCGTGGAAAACCGGCCATGAAGTGATCAGATGCAGCTCCTTTCGACCTGGGCTATGAACTCCAACCGATTCCACCCCAGCCGAGGGCACGCATGACCGCCACGCTGAACGCACGTTTCGAGGACATCACTTTTTCGGCCCGCGATGGCCTGCGCTTGTATGCGCGGCATTATCCAGCGCCTGGATCATCGCTGCGGCCTGTCGTGTGCCTTGCTGGCATTACGCGCAACTCGCGCGATTTTCATGTGATTGCCTCAGCGCTCTCGACCGATCCGATCCGTCCACGCGCCGTCTATGCCGTCGACACGCGCGGGCGCGGCCAGTCGGCCCATGACCCCGACTGGAAAAAATACATCGTCCCCATCGAAATGCTGGACGTGCTCGATTTCCTCACGCTGCGCTCGCTGTCGGATGTGGCCCTGATCGGCACCTCGCGCGGTGGCATCATCTCGATGGTGATGGGGGCAGCCCAACCGTCGGCCATTGGCTGCGTCGTGTTGAACGACATCGGTCCCGTCGTCGAAATGGACGGCCTGTCGAGGATCGCTGGCTACATCGGGCGAATCCCGCACCCCCACTCCTGGGCCGACGCGGGGCGGATCGTCTGCGATATGAACGCCAAGCAATTTCCCCGCGTTTCCGACGCCGACTGGATTGAAATTGCACGGCAATTGTTCAACGAGGCCGACGGGAAACCAGCTCCGGGATATGATACTAAGCTATCGCATTCGCTGTCAGTGCTCGACGGCCCGATGCCGACGCTCTGGGCGCAGTTCGAGAGCCTGAAGCGGGTGCCCGTGATGGTGTTGCGGGGGGAAAACTCCGACATTCTATCGGCAGCGACGGTCGCGGAGATGGGACGCCGCCATCCGCGCCTTACCGCCCATACGGTTCGCTGGGAAGGTCACGCGCCGTGGCTGCGCGACGGGCATACCATCAAAGAGGTCGCGACGTTCTTGGACGCGAGCGATACGACATGGAAGGCGGGTTAAAGCGTGGGACCTGCGTCGGGCGCTGCGCGCTAGGGCACGTTCGCTCTTGATTGAATCAAATGCATCGGGCGAACGTGCTCTCGGTTCTTGTTTGTAGAGACTGATTCACGTTCTCGATGTCCGCAAGCGCTTCCATCTCAAACGATCAGGCTCTAGCCGGGCTACCGCCCGGGCCCGTTTGTAGGAACGAGTTCCCCCCAACCCCCCTCCCTTTTTTAAACTTGAGTACCTTGGAGATGGGGGGCGTTGATGCTGCTCTGAGCGGATTGGAACTTTATCAAGAGCAGTTGAATGGGCTTGAACGCGGTGTTGGAAAAGAAAACGGCGGCGGAGACCTGATCTCCACCGCCGTTTTGATTCATAAACCCGGGTCTGATTCAGGCTTCGCCGCGGTCGACGCGTTTGGAGAACTCGGTTTGGCCGCCTGAGGCCAGAATGCGGGCCTGTTCGACCCAGTTCTCGCGTTCGATGCGACCCTTGAAGTCGAGGATCTGGCTGACCCGGTCGATGTCGGCGATCGTCCAGTTGGCAATCTGCTCGTAGCCCGTGACGCCGAGCGAATTGAGCTTCTTTTCAATCAGCACGCCGATGCCACGAATGCGCTTGAGATCGTCGAGGGAACCACGTCCACCGGACGGGGGGCCATCGCGCAGCGCTTCAGACCGCACGGAGCGCAGACCGGCTAGGTCGGGTCGCGAGACGCGGCCAGCATCGGGGGCGGCTGGTGCAGCCGCGGCTGCCAGAGCCGCGACGACGGGAGCCGCAGCAGCGGCGGTTGCAGCGACTGCCGGTTTGGCGAGATTTTCGCGAATGGCGTCGACGAGCTTGGACGGCATTGCCGGTTCGATATTGGCGGTTGCGCGGGTGATTGCAGCCGATGCCATGGCGGCGGCAGCGGCGGTCGCAGCAGCCGACGATGTGTCGTTGCCAGTTTTGGCGGGAGCGGCTGGCGCTACCGTTGCCGAGACAGATGGCGCGGGCGTTGCAGGTGCAGCGACTGGTGCGATCGGCGTTAGAGCAACCGGCGAGGGCGCTGCGGGGGCGGCAGGCGCTGCGGCCACGGGTGCCGAAATTGGGATTTCACCACGCAGGCGGCGGCGCGAATAATCCGTTTCGCCGCCAGTCGCTAAGATCTGGGCCTGCTCGATCCAGTTTTCCTGCTCGATCCGACCGGTGAGCCCCAAGGTCTGGCTGATCCGACCGACATCGCTTGGTGTCCACCGTGCGATCTCGCTAAACCGCATCACTCCAGTCGATCTCAACCGCGCCTGAAGGGCTGCATCAATCGAGCGGATTCGCATCAGATCGTCGCCGGCAGGTGCGGGCTGGACGGGCGCTGCGGGGGCCACCGCTGCGGGCGCTGGTTTGACCGCGACGGCGGCAACAGGTGCGGCTGCGACGGGTGCGGCCGTGGCCACGGAAGCGGCGGCGGCTGCAGCGGAGGCGGACGCTGCCCGAGCGGCAATCGCCGCGAGTGCTGCTGCGCCGGCGACGACCGGCTCGAAGGGTACGTCGGTCTGCGCTGGCTTGGCTGGGACTGGCGCGACAGAGGCAGCGGTTGGCGTAGCGGCCGGAGCATCCGGTGCGGGGATTCCTGCCGGCTTGGTTGCAATTGGCCCGACCGGCGGCGACCCTGCGGCGATCCCGGCAGGCTTCGAGGCGATCGGCTCGTTCGCCACCGTGCCAACGCGCGGTGCAGCGGAGGGTTCCGCTGGCTTTGCTGTCGCGGGCGTCACTGCGGCGGGTGCCGTCGCGACCGGGGCTGGAGCAGTCGCTGGCGCGGCTGGATTGATTGGAGCCGCCGGTGCCAATGGGGCGATCGGCGCCAATGGAGCGACCTGCACGGGTGCAACGGTTGCGGCAACCGTTGGGGCCGCTGGCGTTACAGCGGCAGCAGCCGGGGCGGGTTTCACAGGGGCGGGCGTGGGCAGCGGCGCAACGGGGGCCGTTGCGACAGGTGCCGGTGCCGATGCGGTGTTACGGGCAAGTTCGGGGCGGAGTGGTTCAGGACGCGGCTGGCTTGGTTCACCGTTCAAGGCGCGCTCGAACCTTGCTGCATCAGGCTGCACCGATGCGGCTGCGGCCTTTGCGGGAGCGGCGGCTGGCACAACGGCTGGTTCAACGTAGCCTTGCGGGATGCCGATGGTGGTGATCGGGTAGCTCGTTTGGGCGGCTGGCGCGATTGCGGCTATTGGCGCAGATGCTGCCGTTGGCTGCCGGATCGTAACAGCGGCTGCGACCGAACCGGCGCCACCTGCCGCCGCAGCCGGGAGATCGATGGTTTGGATCTGCGGTTGCACCTTTTCGGGGTACGGGCGTGGAATGCCGACGGTCGTCGTTGGGTAGGTGTAAGCGTTCGTGCCGCGATCCGTTGTTGCGGCGGGTGCGGGCGGCGCTACCGGGGCAGGAGCCTTGCTGGCTTCGACGACGGGTGTGGCCGGTGCCGGGCGAGCGGCCACGGGAGCCGACGCTGCCTGAGGTGGCAGCGGCTGCGGCGCTGCAGTCCGGGCCACCGCGGCGACGGCTGCAGGAACGGCAACGGCCGCTGGAACCGCGACCGCATCAATTTCATGCGCGCCGAACATCCGGCGTGCCACGCAGCCCAGAATGGCCCCTAACAACCCGGCCAGCAGCATCCACGCGAACGTCTGAAGCAACAAGAACTGCATGACAAAATCTCCCACCACGTCCGCGCGCCACTCTGGCGGCCGCGCCATTCGTCCAAAAAACGTTATTCGCCAGATTTCGCGGGTCCACACGACGTCCAACCGACCCAGAAGCCGGTCGCCAGCGCGACAAACAACCAGGGCACCAGCAACTGTTCGGCTACGTAGAACATGACTTACTCCTCAATGCCGTTTCCGGCCCGTCAATCTTGCCGTTTCCGGCTCGTCTGTTTTGCCGTTTCCGGCCAGTCTGTCTTGCCGTGTCCGGCTCGTTTGGTGTCTGGCAGCGTCCGGCTTGGCCGCCGCGTCGCTGTATCCACGGCGTTGGCGGCGTCTCCGATCCGGCCCGGGATCAAAATGGGGTCCGTGCCTTGCCGTCTAGGGAAGCTGGACCAGCGGATGCCGGTCCTGCTTTCCATCATTTTGTTTTGACGGAGAATTCGATGCGCCGGTTTTTGGCCCAGTTATCCGCCGTATCGTTCGGGGCGATCGGCTTGGTATCGCCGTAGCCGACGGCTTTGATGCGGTCTGCGCTGATCCCGTTCTCAACCAGGAAGTTCACGACCGATTGCGCGCGGCGCTCCGAGAGCGGCTGATTGCGCTCGGGAATGCCCTCGCTGTCGGTATGACCTTCAATTTCGATCAACACGTTTTCGCACTTGCTGGCGATCGTCGCCAAGCTGCGCAATGTCGGAAACGACTGGCGCAGCAGAACGTCGCTTGCCCGCTCGAATTGAATCATGCCCGCATTTCGTGCGTTGCGCAGATCGCCTTCGCATACGGATGCTTTGGCTTTCTCTTCTTCCATGCGCTTGGCCTCGATGGCTGCTGCGGCAGCGGCGGCTACGCGCTTTGCCTCCGCGTCGCGCTCGGCAGCGATTTTGGCTTGCGCTGCGATTTCGGCATCGCGCTTGGCTTGTGCTGCAAGCTCTCCGTCGAGCTTGGCGCGCTGTTCGGCAGCTTCGCGCTGAGCGAGGGCTGCGAGTTCGGCTTCCCGCTTGGCGGCAAGTTCACGCTCGTCGACGACGGGCTTTAGACCCTTGATCGATTCAGTTGGCTTGTAGAATTCAGGCAGTTGCGACTTGAATGCTTTTTTCGTCGTCTCAGCGATTGCCTCATCGACAGCGGTGCCCGACAATGACATCTGGCCCGACTTATATTCGGCGACACCTTCCTGGAGCGTTGCAAGTTGATCCAGGCTGACCTTGACGGCTTTTTCCCAGCCGTTTGGCGCGCCGTCACCAATTTCCATCTTGTCGACGATGCCAGTCTTGCCGAATGCCTGCTTGGCGTTCGACAGCAGCGCTTCGCGCATCCGGTCGCTGGGGACATAACCAGTCAGAAGGACGCTGTTCCCGGCCAGTTTGGCGGCCCAAGAGTAGGGCGACACGACCGGCGGTGTGACTTTATCGGATGCCAGCTTCATCGACTTGGGCAAATTCGTCAGCGCAGTCTTGGTGTCCTTAAATTGCGCCGCAGTTGCCGCTTCGCCAGATATTGAGAGATCGAGGCCCGACAGGTCGGCACTGCCCCTCTTCAAGTGCGCGAGCTGTTTGAGGCTGAATTTGACGCCGTCCAGAAACTCACCCGGCGCTGGATTTCCGCGCGCGAATTCGAGATTATCGAAAATTTCTGCTTTCGGAAACTGCGACTTGGCCGCGGCGACCACTTGTTTGCGAACCGTTTCGGTGGGGACAAACCCCGTCAGCATCAGACGGTTCTCGGCAATCGCTGCACCCCAGGTGTAGGGTTCAACCTTGCGCAGAAGGTCGGCCTGGCCGTCGAGAATACGGACGCCATAGATGCTGTTACCCAGCTGTATGGCTTTGCTCGGCTCTGTTTCGTCGTTGGCGCGGCCGGACAAGACGCCGTCACGACCGTCAAAGCGGACTTTCGCCCAGCCGAGGTTTGCGTTGGCCATAGCTTCCGTTACCCGGTTGCGCAGATCGCGCTCGACAGGTTCTTTGATCGAGAGGGTAGCCAGCCAGCTAAATACAGCAAGCGGAATGAGCCCCCAAACCCAACGTATCGGATGACACTTCATTACAGCCGGCTCCCCGTAGCAAACGCACAATCGATTTGGGTGCGACACCTAAAACCACAGTCGCACGGAATTACGACGTCCCCACGTCAATTCCGTCGTGCAGCTTCATGCGCATGTTCCCCAGGTTGCCATACACTAGCCACATATTAATTCAACGGCAATCCGTGATTCGTTCTCTGGATGTCCGGACTGGGGCTGGCATGCATCAGCCATTGGCTATAAACAGCGCGAACGGAGGACCTTTCCAGCGGTCCGCAACCACCAGGAACGCATGCAAAATCGGCCATGCTTGCCCCAACGATTGCTTCGGGCAGCCGGTCGCGCGGCACCGGACGGCTGATGAGATATCCTTGGACAGCATCGCATCCGGCGGCGGCCACCCGGTGCATGACGTCGCCTGTCTAGACGCCTTCGGCAACTGTCGACATCCCCAACGCTACTGAAAATTGAATGTGTTGCTCTGGAGATTGCGCAGCGAGCGCCGTGTTGATGCGCTATAGCGCGCCCTTTCGGCTCTGCATCATCAGGTAGGTGTCGCTTGAGGCTTCGGCGATCTGGAACCAGAGGAAGTTTTCGCGCCGAACGTCTTTCATCGCCTCGTAGACACGTTTGAAATTTGCGTTCTTGGCCGAAATTTCGTCGTAGACGGCGTTGGCTGCGGCAAAGCACGCGTCGATCGTTTCAACGGAGAATGTCCGCAATTCGGCACCGCCTTTGACCAGCCGTTTCAATGCTGCTGCATTCTGCATATCGTATCGCGCGGTCATCACCGTGTTGGCGTGGGTCGAGGCCGCCCGGACAATCGCCTGATAGGGTTTGGGCAGGCTATTCCATTGGTCGATGTTGATGAAAAAATGCAGCATCGCCTGACCTTCCCACCAGCCGGGATAATAGTAGTATTTGGCGACATTCTGGAAGCCGAGCTTTTCGTCGTCATAGGGGCCGACCCATTCGACGGCATCGAGAGCACCCTTTTCGAGTGCGCCATAGATTTCTCCGCCCGGCAATTGGACGGGCGAAGCGCCAAGGCGTGCAATGACTGCGCCGCCAAAGCCGCCGATCCGGATTTTGAGACCGCGATAGTCTTCGGGGGGCTTGATTTCCTTGCGATACCAGCCGCCCATCTGCGCGCCGGTGTTGCCCGCGGGTAGGCCGTAAATCTTATAGGATTTGTAAAAGTCGTTCAGCAAGTCGATGCCGCCGCCCTCATACATCCAGGCGTTCATCATGCGGCAATTCAAGCCGAATGGAACCGTGGTGCCGAATGCAAACGTCGGGTCTTTGCCCCAATAGTAATACGAGGCCGTGTGGCAGCATTCGACCGTGCCGTTATTGACCGCATCCATCGCCTGCAATCCGGGCACGATTTCACCGGGTGCGAAGACCTGGATTTGGAATTTGCCGTCGGTCATATCGGAGACCGTTTTGGCAAAGACTTCGCTGGCCCCAAAAATGGTGTCCAGAGACTTTGGAAAACTCGACGTCATTCGCCACTTAAGCGTTGGGGCGCCTTGCGCGATGGCTGGCGCTGCCAGGCCTGCTGCCGCGACGCCTGCCGCCCCACCCGTGATCAGTCTCCGGCGATTGACATCGCGCCCCATCGTGATCCCCCCTATGCCTGCTTGACGCTGCGTTATAGTGGATAGTGTGGGCTGTGCCCATGTTAGATGTTGGGCGCTACGCGTGTGGGCTACCGCCCACGCCCGTTTGGGGGATTGCATCCCCCAAACCCCCTGCTTTTTTGGGACTTTAGAGAAGCGCATGAAGGAATTTGCTATCCGCCCGACACCGGACGATGCGCGTCTGTCGTCAATCGTGCCGGGGATCGATCATGAGGGGCGCACGGTCGAGACGGTCGTCGTCACGGAGCGGCCGCTGACGCTTTACCTCAACGCGCGCGAGATCGTGACCATGATGACGATTGGCGATCATCCCGATCTGCTGGCGGTCGGGTATCTGTTGAACCAAAACATGTTGCGCACCGACGACACAATCACGGCCATTGATTACGATGATGACATCGACACCATCGTGGTGCGCACGGCGCGCAAGACGGACTACGAAGACAAGCTGCGCAAGAAGACCCAGACCTCGGGCTGCGCGCAGGGCACCGTATTCGGCGATCTGATGGAGGAGTTTGCGGCGACGAAACTCAACCCGCGCGCGCGGCTGAAGACGTCCGATCTATATGTGCTGACACGGAAGATCAACACCGAGCCGAGCCTGTATCTGAAGGCCGGCGCAATCCACGGCTGCGTGCTGTGCAAAGGCGATAAGCCGTTGCTTTATATGGAAGATGTCGGAAGGCACAATGCGGTCGATAAAATCGCTGGGTATATGTTCCTGAATGGCGTCAAACCCGGCGACAAAACGTTTTACACCACAGGGCGGCTGACGTCGGAGATGGTGATAAAGACCGTCAAGATGGGCATTCCGATCCTTGTTTCGCGCTCGGGCTTTACTGCCTGGGGCGTCGATCTGGCGACCAAGGCCGGGCTGACGCTGATCGGGCGGGCGCGCGGCAAGCGGTTCGTCTGTGTGGCGGGTGCCCAGCGGTTGGTGTTCGATGCCGACCTGGCGACCGTCGATGTGGGCGAGGGGAAAATGCGCAAGGGGGCGATGGTTGAGGGGGATTGACTCTTGGCATTCGCAGCGGTGCTGCGAGCGGGGCCAGCCCCGCAAACCCCGCTGGGAAGCGCAGCTTCCCAGCCCCATCAGTTTTTCAAACTTTGGAAGACTTAGTCCCGCCGCATCCCTGGGATCATGCGTGAGAGGACGCCGTCCTTTTTGACGAAGGCGTGCATGAGGGCGGCACCGATGTGCATTGCAATGAGGCCGAGCAAGGCTATGGCTGCGTAGCTGTGGAGATTGAAGATGATCTTGGCCATGTCTTCGTTGGGTGTCACGAGGCCGGGGACTTTCACGCCGAACACGTCGAGGGCTGGATAGTAGGCAATGCCCAAGTAGCCGCCGATGGGGACGGCCAGCAGCAGGACATACATAACCCAATGCACTCCTTCGCTGACGCCTTTTTCGACCGGGGTGAGCGTCGGCTCGGGCTCTGGAGCGCCTTGGGTCAGGCGGTAGACGATGCGGACGATCATCAGCGCCAGAATGATCAGGCCGATCAATTTGTGGCTTGAATACAAGGTGTTGGTGGTCGCATCCCAGATATTGCGCGCGCCACGATCGGCCATGATGAAGCCGATAGGCGCGGTAATGAGGACGAGGGCTGCGATGCTCCAGTGGAGCAGCCGGGCGGTGGGGGCATACGTTAGATGGGCGCGGGATCGGGGGGGCATGCGGGTATCGGTGCGGGGCATTGGGCGATCCTCTCGAACGACAGACGCTGTGCGTGTTCAATCCTTGAAGTGGCAATCAAATAACACATCGCCATCGGGCAGCACATAGACATCGGTCTTTGGCCGGGCCGCATCGGCGAGGCGGTCCAATGGGCGGAGTGTCAGCCCGGGCTTGCCGGACCCTAAAATGACGGGTGCAATCAACATATGCAGCCGGTTGATCACACCGGCATCAATGAAAGACGAGACGGTCGTCGCGCCGCCCTCGATCAGCAGGCGCTTGAAACCACAGGCAAACAGCGCGTCGACAATGGCGCGCGGGGGGAGCTGGCCGTCAACGCGCGGGATCTGGATGACCTCGACGCCAGCGGGGGCTGCACCGCCGCACGCATTGATCAGCACGCGGCGTGCGCCATCGGCTCCGTCAAAGCATTTGGGGTTTGGTTGCATCCGCATACTGGGATCGATGACAACGCGGGCGGGATTGGAGCCTGCCACGCGGCGGACGTTGAGCATGGGATCGTCGGCGACGGCCGTTCCTGCCCCGACGACGACGGCATCGACGGCTGCCCGCAGCCGGTGGACATGATCGAGGGCTGCGTCTTTGTTGATCCACCGGCTTTCCCCGCTCAGCGTTGCAATCCGCCCGTCGAGCGATTGCCCGAGTTGGGCGACCACGAACGGACGGTCTGGCGGCGCGTTCAAGACGGCTTCGATTGCTGCTTCCGCCGACACAGAAATATCCTTCAAATGCAACATGATAATCAATCTTTGGCCGCTATCATAATCGCTGACTTTCGCCCAACATCGCGGAGGTCGCGGGCGTTTGGCCTCGTTCTAACCAATTTCCCATGACGTTGCCCAGCACTCGATCACGCTATGCGATAGATACGCTGCCCGCTCAACACCGCCCCAAGGACTCCGATGCGCCCGATGCTGCTCGACCACGACGATTGCGCCCACGCGCCGCGCGTGCCTTATCTGGCGGCAGCGGCAGCATACGGGCTTGGCTGGCTGGTGCTCGCCTGGCCATGGCTGTCGGGGCGAGTGACAATTCCATGGGACGCCAAGGCGCAGTTTTTGCCCCAGATTCAGTTTATGGCCGACAGTTTTGCGCGGGGGGAAAGCCCGTTCTGGAACCCGTTTGTGTTTTCGGGACATCCGCAGGTGGCCGATCCGCAGTCGATGATCTTTTCGCCGCCGTTTTTTATCCTGGCTCTCTTTAATTCAAGCCCAAGTGCCTGGGCCGTGGACGTGACGGTTTTCGTCACGATCCTGATCGGCGGTCTCGCGCTGATTGCGTGGTTTCGAGACCGAGGCTGGCATCCCGCAGGGGCGGTGATTGCCGCGCTGGCGTTCGGGTTCGGGGCTGCCATGTCTTGGCGCATCCAGCACACGGGACAGGTGTTGAGCCTCGCCATGCTGCCGCTGGTGTTGCTGGCGCTTGACCGCGCACTCGATGAAGCGCGGCGCTGTGCGGTGGTTTATGGCATCGCAGCCGGCGTTGTCAGTGCTGCAATCGTGCTGGGCCGCGATCAGGTGGCCTTGCTTATCGTTTATATGCTGGCTGCTTTTGCTGTCTGGCGGATCGTCTCCGACCGGGCTCCGGTGTCTGCGCTGACGCGGGGCTTAGCGCCGCTTGGAGCTGGCGGCATTGCGGGACTGGCGTTGATCGCCATTCCGATCCTGTTGACGCTGGCGCTGGCCGGCCAATCCAACCGGCCCGAGATCGACCTCATCGGGGCGGGGCGGGGATCGTTGCACCCGGCGTCGGTGATTACGGCGTTTGCGCCCGATGTGTTCGGCTCGACGGGCAGCAGCTGGGATTATTGGGGTGCGCCGAGCTTTGCGTGGCACGATCGCTGGGGCCAGACCGGACTGGTGCTCGCGCAGAATATGGGTCAGCTTTACATCGGGGCGATCCCCGTTCTGCTGATCCTACTGGGGCTGGGTAGCGGCATTCTGGTGCGGCGCGAGATTGTATTCTTTACGGCAGCGTTCGCCATTATGACAGTTTATGCGCTCGGCTGGTTCACGCCGGTGTTTGCACTGGCGCACGGGTATCTGCCGGGTGTCAGCCTATTCCGGCGGCCAGCGGACGCGGTGTTTTTGATGGGGTTTTGTGGGGCGATCCTGGCTGGCTACACAGCACATGCCGTGCTCACACCGCAACCGGCGCGAACGCGCTCGCCGAATTGGTCTGCTGGAATTGCCGTCGCGGCTGTGGTTACGCTCGCGACCTTCGCCACTGCTATTGTTCTCGCCGTGCGCATGGACCATGTCGGCGCGGCACTCCAGCCGCTGACACTCTCGGCCGTGATCGTCACATTCGCTGCCGCCCTCATTGCCTGGGCAGCCTGGATTTACCCCATCCGTCCGGCACTCGCCGCGAGCGTTCTGATCGGGGCAAGCGTTGCCGATCTGGCGATCCAGAACGCGCCGGGCGGGGCGACCGGGCTGCCGCCGTCCACTTACGCGATCCTCGATCCAAGCACGCCGACTGAGACCATCGCCATCCTCAAAGCCAAGACCCGCGAGCGCGCCTCGCCCACACGCCGCGACCGGGTCGAACTGGTGGGGCTTGGCTTTGCATCGCCAAACGCTGCGATGACCCACCGGCTGGAAAGTACGCTTGGTTACAACCCGGTGCGCCTTGGCCTCTACAGCCGCGCAACCGGCGCTGGCGATACTGTGGGACTGGTGGAAGACCGCAAATTCTCGCCAATGTTTCCAAGTTACAAGTCGACGCTCGCGGATCTGCTCGGGTTAGCCTTCATCGCCACCCCCGTCCCGCTCGCGACGCTCGACCCGCAGGCCAAAGCCGAAGACTTCCCACTCGTGGCGAAAACCGCCGAGGGCTACATCTACGAAAACCCGCGCGCCATGCCGCGTGCGATCTTTGCGACATCGGCAGCGCCTGCCGATTTTGACACGATCTTGAACACCGGCACGTGGCCCGACACAGACTTGTCAGCCACCGTGTTGCTGTCGCCCGACGACGAACGCGAGGCCGGCCTTATTGCCACACGCGGGCAGGGCACGGTTTCGATCACGACCTATACGAACACCCAAGTTGTGATCGAGGTCGACAGCAAGCGCGGCGGTTTCGTTGTACTCAACGATGTTTGGCATCCGTGGTGGACAGCCGCACTCGACGGCGTGCCGGTGCCGGTGCTGCGCGCAAACGTCCTAGTCCGCGCGGTCCGCGTGCCCCACGGTCGCCACATCGTGACCTTCACCTTCGCGCCCATCGACAGCGTTCTGACCCGGCGCTGAAAGCTGGCTGACAGCTCAGGTTCATATTCGAAAGAATATGAACGTTTGGTTCATTAACGGGTTACCACCAGGATCGCGGCTGACTATTCAGTCTCGATCGTAAGTTCGTAAGGCGCGCCATGTCTGTATTTGCCATCTATCTTCGCGCCATCCGAATGCTGTTGCCGGAACGCCGCTTAGCGATCACGCTCGCCATCGCGAGCTTTGCAATCGCAATCGTCCAACTCGCCGAACCCGTGCTGTTTGGCCGCGTCGTGGACGCGCTGTCGAAAGGCGAAGCAGCGTATCCGATCATTTCGCTATGGGCGGCTCTCGGAATCGGCAGCGTGCTGGCCAGCGTCGCCGTGTCTGTTTATGCCGACCGGCTTGCCCACTCGCTGCGCATGAATGCCATGCAGAAAGCCTTCGAGCGCGCCAATACGCTGCCGCTGTCGTATCACGCCGCCAAAGGGTCCAGCGCGGTGGTCCGCAACATCCTCGCTGGAACCGACGCTTTGTTCTGGTTGTGGCTCGGCGCTCTGCGCGAGCAGCTCACCGCGATCGTGGGCATCGTGTTTTTAGTGCCGACCGCCATTCACATGGATTGGCGCATGGCCGGAATCCTGGCTGCTCTGGCGATTGCCTACACGGTCTTGAACCTCGTCATCATGGGCAAGACCAGCGACGGTCAGGCTGCCGTCGAGCGCTATCACACGGAGGTTTACGGGCGCGTCGGCGACGTGATCGGTAACGTGACCGTTGTGCAGTCGTTTGGCCGGGTGCCCGCTGAAGTGGCGACCATGCAATCCATGATGCGCGATCTGCTCGCCGCGCAGTTCCCCGTGCTGACGTGGTGGGGGCTGCTGGCGGTGCTCCAGCGTGCGGCTGCCACGCTGACCATGGTTGCCGTGTTTGCGGTCGGGGCGCTGCTGGCCAGCAAAGGCGAACTGACGGTCGGGCAAATCGTTAGCTTCGTTGCGTTCGCCAGCCTCCTGATTGGCAAGCTCGACCAACTTTCCAACTTCGTCGTTCGCATGAACCAGCAGGCGCCGACGCTTGCGACCTATTTCGCGCTGATGGATGAAACCCCCAGCATCGTCGAAAAGCCCGATGCCATCGAACTGACAACCCGCAACGGCCATGTCGTCTACGATAACGTGAATTTCCGCTACGGTCCGGGAACGCAAGGCGTGTTCGACATGTCGTTTGAGGCCAAACCCGGCACGACGATTGCCCTCGTCGGTCCGACGGGCTCTGGCAAAACGACGACACTGGCCCTCCTCCAGCGTCTGCGTGGCACCGACAAGGGCCGCATTCTGATCGACGGCACCGACATTTCCGACGTGACGCTACAATCGCTGCGGGGCGCAATCGCCGTCGTGTTCCAGGATGCGGGATTGTTCAATCGCTCGATTGGAGAAAACATTCGCGTGGGCCGACCAACCGCCACCGATGCCGAAGTCGAGAACGCGGCGCGTTTGGCGGAAGCGCACGATTTCATTGCGGCCAAGCCCGGCGGCTATAACTTCCTGATTGGCGAGCGGGGTGCGTCGCTGTCAGGCGGGGAACGCCAGCGCATTGCCATCGCGCGCGCGATTTTGAAAGACGCGCCGATTCTGATCCTGGATGAAGCAACCAGCGCGCTCGACGCCTCCACCGAGGCGCGCATCAAGAGTGCGCTGGATACCCTCCGCAAAGGCCGCACAACGTTCATCATTGCGCACCGCCTATCGACGGTTGCCGACGCCGATGAAATCCTGGTGCTGGAACATGGCCGCATCGTCGAACGAGGGACGTTTGGCGGCCTCGTCGATCAGGGCGGGCTGTTTGCGCGGATGGTCTCGGAAGGCGGGTTCGTAACACCCAAGGCCCGCGACGAGGTCCTGCGGCCAAACGCGGCTGGCGACAAAGACGTTGAACCCGCCGATGCTTACACCGTCGAGCCGACGTACGCGTGAAGTTGCGGGACAAGTTTAGGTTTCCCAGCGGGTGAGGGCGGCGTCGTCGCTCTCGCGGGCGTCGACCCAGTCGCCCGAGCCGTCGGACGCGGTTTCTTTCTTCCAGAACGGGGCGCGGGTCTTGAGGTAGTCCATCAGGAAGTTTGCCGCGTCGAAGGCCGCCTGGCGATGGGGGGAAGCTGCGATTACCAGCACGATGCCATCACCCGGATGCAGGGTGCCGACGCGATGGACAATGAGGCTTGCCTGAAGTGGCCAGCGGGCGTGGGCTTTAGCCTCGACGTGGGCGAGTTCGGCGTCGGTCATGCCCGGATAATGCTCCAGCGTCATGGAGGCGAGCGGGCGGCCGTTGGCTTGCCCGCGGACGGTGCCGGTGAAGGTGACGATGGCGCCGATGTCGGTGCGCCCCGCGGTGAGGGCTGCGACCTCGGTCGTCAGGTCGAAGGGGGCTGATTGGACGCGGATGGTCATGTGAGGAACGCCTTTACGCCGGAGTTTGCGGCCCCTGGGTCCCGAGTCTTAGCTGCGCTTCGCCCGGGATGACAACCATTTGCAAACTGTGTCATCCCGGCCAAGCGAAGCCACTTGGCGGAGCGCAGAGCCGGGACCCAGGGGCTGCATATTGAACCGCTGGACATTCGCTACCCGCCCGTGACAGGGGGGAAAAAGGCGATTTCGCGGGCGCCCGTCAAAGGGGCTGACGGCTTGACGTGGGTCTGGTTGATGGCAGCGCGGATCACCTCGGCGCGGGCGAAAGCGTTTTCGTATTCCGGGCCGCGTGTGCGCAGCCAGGAGATGAGATCGGCGATGGTTGAGATGCTTGGCGGGAGTTCAATCTCTTCGCGGGCGCGGCCGACCTTTTCGCGCACCCAGGCAAAATACAGTAACGTCACCATCATGGGCTAGTCCTCGATGGCGCGGGAGACGCCAGCCTTAATGTAATCATAGCCGGTCCAGAGCGTCAGCAGCGCGGCGAGCCAAAGCAGCGTGATGCCGATCCAAATGATGCCGGGGACTTGCAATACACGCTCGGCGGCGGGGCCAGCGAGCAATGCGCCGAGGGCGATCATCTGGAACGCGGTTTTCCATTTGGCGAGGCGGCTGACGAGGATTTTCACGTTCAATTCGGCAAGGAATTCGCGCAGGCCGGAGACGAGGATTTCGCGCATCAAGATGATGACGGCGGCAAAGATCGCCGGGCCTTGGATGGTGCGGTCATAGACCAGCATGAGCAAAACCGCACCGACCAGCAGTTTATCGGCGATGGGATCGAGCATGCGGCCGAGCGTCGATTGCTGTTCCCAGACGCGGGCTAGGTAGCCGTCAAGCCAGTCGGTGATACCCGCTGCGCAGAACAAGCCGAAGGCGAACCAGCGGGCGGCATCGCCCTCCATGAAATACAGAACGGCGACCACGGCCGGCACTGCGGCGATGCGGCCATAGGTCAGTATATTCGGCAGGCTCATAGCCTGATTGCGCGGCCTTGGACGCGCGGCTGTGGCCTCAGCAATGTGATCCATAACGCCTGATAGACCAGACCGTGCGCGCCCGGTCAATGGGTTGAGGGCGTACACACAGGAAAAGGCTCAGGCTCAGCGCCGACGTTTGGGGGCTACTTATCGTAGATCCAGTATTTCAGGGTGCCTAAGCGGAACTTGGGGCTGCGCTTGGGCGGGGGCTCGCCTTTGATGAACACGGCTGCGATGTCGGACAGGACTTCGGCGCTGTCGGCATACTTGTCGTGGCCCCAGAAGGCGTCGGTGCTGATGGCCGTCACGTCGATGGTGTCGATGCCTTTGGCGACGGCTGGTCCTGGCGGGACGAGCGTTTCACCGGCGCGGGGCTGGTTGTTGTGGAACCGGCGGGATGCCACGAGGGCGCGGTCGCCCTGGGAGGCGTACAGCGTCAAGCCCTTGGCGACCTTGCCGACGTTGGCCACGATCCGCTCGAATTCTTCCTTATCGACATCGGGTGCAGCCAGGATGACCTGATTGATGACCGGGGCCTTATTGTCGCGGGCGATCTCTTGAAGCGCGCCGGTCAAAACGACGTTGCCCATGCTGTGGGCGATGAGGTGGACGTTTTTCACGCCCGTTTTGTCGACGACCATGCGGATGAATTTCGTCAGGTCGTTGATGGCGAAGCGCGCGCTATCGCCGTCAGCGACGTAGGAGATGGGGTCCGCGCTGCCGATGGACGGCCAGGAATACATGAACGCGGTTCCAAACGGCGTGCCGTCCGACGAAAGGTCGTAGGTCATCTGGGCGGTGCGGAAGAGCGCGTTGTCAAAGGTGACGGCGAACCCATGCACGAAGATGAAGGCGTGGTCCTTATACATGCCGGCGTTGGCCGCGTGGGCCTTGGCTGCAGCAATGAATTCGTCCTCGGTCGCGTAGAGCGTCACGCCGCCTTTGGGGATCGTAAAATGCTGCTTGGGGTCGCCGCCGGGCGGAACCAGCCCGAGCATTTTCTGCAAGGTGCCCGGCAGGGGGATTTCACCGCGTTTGCGCTTTGCGTTCGGGATCGTGACGTAGGCGTGGCCAAGCTGGAGCTTGCGGAAGCGCTCGCCGCCAAAGGCGACACGGTCGGGGTTTGGCACCGGTTTACGGTCGGTGCCGAAATAGATGTCGACCATCGTGCAATCTTTGACGCCGCCGGTGCCCGTGCAAACGTTGGGCTTGGACGGGTCGACACTGGCAACGACAGGCGGCAACGGAGGCTTGGCTTTCGGAGCGCCCCCCATGGGTGGGAGACCAGCGGATTTATCCACCGTCTCCAATTCTTCGGGAGGCGCTTCGGCGGCAGGCGCGACCGGCTTTGCGGGCTGCGTGATCGAGCGCCGGGGAGGCACGGCATCTTTGGCAGCACCGGGAGGCTGTGCCGAGCCGAGGTCGCGCGATGGCGGAGTTGGTGCCTGTGCTGGTGCCGGTGGCGGTGGCGGAGGAGGGGTTGCGCCAATGCCACGAACCGACGTCGGGGGCGGCGGTGGCGATCTTTTTGCTTCGAACTCTGCGGTTTCGCGCGGGCTGCCCGTGCGGCCGCGACCTTCTGCCTGCTGGCCGGTTGACGCCCAGATTTCGATGCGGACGGTGCCAACATTGGGCTGCGCATCCCAGGTCAGCTCAACCTGCTTGAGACCGCCGGGGGACGCTGTTTTGTAAAACGGTGCGGATGGCTGTGCGGGAGACATCGTCAGCGGGCCACCGCTCGCCTTGAAGGAGCCGCCGCCCGACGTTTTGATGGCCGAGATCGCCACGGCCTTGTCGGCCTGGAGGCGTAGCGCGCTGAAGGTCACGTCCGGAAGGTCGAGGGTCTTGCTGCCGCTGGACGTTGCATTGATCGTTGTCGTCGCGACTTTGATCCAGCCCGATGCGCTGGTTTGCGCGCCAACCGGTGCCGTCGTCAACGAACAAACTGCAATCAAACACAGGATCAGCGCGCGGATCATTTCTGCCCCTCCAGCGAAAAAGACTTGAGCTGAATTAGCATACCAACTGAGACAAGAGTTGGACAATGCATGTCGATGCCATCATTTGCGGTCGTTAAAAAAGTCATAGATTTTTTGCGCCATCTCGGCGGAAATTCCTGTGACGCCCTTCAAGTCCTCAATGCCGGCGCGGGAAACGGATTTGGCAGAACCAAAATGCGACAGCAGCGCGCGTTTTCGGGTCGGGCCGATGCCGTCGATCTCGTCCAGCGGGTTGACGCCCATGGCTTTGGCGCGCTTGGCCCGGTGTGTGCCGATCGCGAAGCGGTGGGCTTCGTCGCGCAGGCGCTGGACGAAGTACAAGACGGGGTCGCGCGGCTCCAGCATGAGAGACGCCGCCCGACCTGGAATGTGGAAATGCTCGCGGCCTGCGTCCCGGTCGGGGCCTTTGGCGACGCCGACGAGGGCAATGTCCGTAATGGCGAGTTCGGCGAAGACTGCACGGGAGACGGAGAGTTGGCCGAGGCCACCATCGACGAGGACGAGATCAGGGCGGTCGGGGAAGCTGGCTTGATCGGCGAGGGGGGATTCATCGGCGTCGTCGATCTCGTCGTCGTCGGCCAATCCGGAGGGGAGAAGGCCCCTGGGTTGGGTGGTGCCGGCGGTGGGGTCGATTTCTACCGCGTGCTCCAAGCCTGGCATTACCCCCACCCCTAACCCCTCCCCACAGGGGGGAGGGGAGTTCTCAGATGAAGACTTTATGGAGCCTTCGGCACTCATATCTGGGTCCCGGGTCTGGCGCTGGGCTAAGTCGCCTCGCTGGCCCGGGATGACAGACGAAGGAACGGTGGGTGTGACGAGGCGCTTGAAGCGGCGGGTGAGGACTTCGCGCATCATGGCGTAATCATCGCCCGGGGTGGTTGTGTCGGACTTGATGTTGAACTTGCGGTACTGGTTTTTCACAAAGCCTTCGGGACCTGCGACGATCATCGCGCCGACAGCGTTGGTGCCCATGATGTGGCTGTTATCGTAGACCTCGATGCGGCGCGGAACGCGGGGCAGGCCGAAGCGTTCGGCGACGCCTTCGAGCAGGCGGCCTTGGGACGACGTTTCGGCGAGCTTGCGGCCCAACGCTTCGCGGGCGTTGGTCAGCGCGTGGGCGACAAGGCCGGTTTTTGCGCCGCGCTCGGGCACCCGGATTTCGACCTTCCGCTCTGCCTTGATCGAGAGTGCCTGGGCCAGCACGTCTTGGCTCGGCACCTCATGCGAGAGCAGGATGAGGCGCGGGACGGGTTTGTCGTCGTAGAACTGGGCGATGAAGCTATCGAGGACGTCTTCAACGGGGAGCGAACGGTCGGCCTTTGGGTAGTAGGCGCGGTTGCCCCAGTTCTGTCCGGTGCGGAAGAAGAACACCTGGACGCATGTCTGGCCGCCGTCCAGGTAGGCGGCGAACACGTCGGCTTCCTCGACACCATCGGGGTTGATCGTCTGATCCGCCGTCACGTGGGCGAGTGCCCACAGGCGGTTGCGGTATTTGGCGGCGCGCTCGAATTCGAGCTTCTCGGCGGCCTCGGTCATCATGGTCTTGTACATGTCGCGGACGTTTTGGCTTTCGCCGCGCAGAAAGCGCACGGCTTCATCGACGAGTTTGCCGTAGTCCTCCGGCGTGATCTCGTTGGTGCAGGGGGCAGCGCAGCGCTTGATCTGATAGAGCATGCACGGGCGCGTGACCGTTTCGAAGACGGCGTCGGTACACGACCGCAACAGGAAGGCGCGCTGGAGGATGTTGATTGTGCGATTGACGGCGCCAGCGGAGGCAAATGGGCCGAAATAGTTGCCTTTGGTGGAGCGCGCGCCGCGGTGCTTGGTCAGTTGCGGGGCGCGGTGGTCGCGGGTGATCAGAATGTAGGGGAACGATTTGTCGTCGCGCAGCAGCACATTGTAACGCGGGCGGAAGCGCTTGATCAGATTGGCTTCGAGCAGCAGCGCTTCGGCTTCGGTCGCAACCGTTACGAACTCCATGCTCGCTGTGGAGGCGATCATGCGCGCGATGCGGTTGGTGTGGGCGCCGGTGCGGACATAGTTGCCGACGCGGGCTTTCAGCGAACGCGCCTTGCCAACGTAGATCACGTCGCCCGCAAGGTCGATCATGCGATAGACGCCGGGAGACGTGGGCAGGTGCTTGAGGTAGCCGGAAATGACGACGGCACCGGTCGGTCTGGCTGGGGCTGGTGGTGTGGGTTCAGGGTCTGGTGTGTTGCCGGTCATGAGTACGGTCTAGGCAACAGCGAGCGGTGGGGCAAGAGCGCTGCGCGACGATCAGCCCCGGCCCCGCTCGGGGGAGGTATCCCGTACGCGCAAACATAAGGGGAGATCCATTCACATTGAGATTATCGACCTCTCAATTTCGTCATGGCCGCGAAGGCGGCCCCCCACGACGACCCTCGGCGAGTGAGCCGGTCAAGTTCGCAGGATGGTATTGAAGCTGCATAGCAATCCGGTGTTTTGTTGCCTGCTGTCGTGGGTGGCCGCCTTCGCGGCCATGACGTTCGTAGTGGGATTTGCGCTTCGCGCAAATCCCACCTCAGAGGTAACTTAGCGCATATGGGATTGCATCCTGTACGCGCAAACAGGTTTTTAGAGTGGGTATCCCCTACCCGTTGTGGGGAGACCCACACAAGATCAGGTGGTTGAGTGCCCCCCACCCCAGCCCTCCCCACAAGGGGGAGGGGGAAGAAAGTGGCCGGACAAGACGGCCTTACTTGGGGGCTGCCAGTGGGCGGGTGCCATCGGTAAAGGTGGCGCAGACCGACGACGTGCTGTCGGGCGACAACAAGAAGCGGGTCTGGGGCTCACCGGGTTTTACGGCGAAGGCCGTTTCGCAAGCCTGCATCGCCCGATAGAACCGGGCGAATTCGGGGTCGCGACCGAAGGCTTCAGCGAAGATGCGGTTTCGCTCGCCTTCGCCTTCGCCGCGCAGAATATCCGATGCCTTGGTGGCTTCGGCGCGGATCACGGTCACTTCACGCTCGGCATTGGCGGTGATGCGGTTTTTCTCGGCATCGCCTTGGGCACGAAGTTCGGTGGCCACACGCTCGCGGTCGGCGGTCATGCGGTTGAACACGCTTTTGGAGATCGTCGGGTGAAGGTTTGCGCGCTTCAAACGCACGTCCACGACTTCGACGCCGTAGTCTTTGCCTTCGGTGTTCACAACCGAGGCGATCTGTTTCATCAGACTTTCGCGCTTGTCCTTGACGACTTCGGACAACTTCGAGGTGTTGACGACGTTGCGGATAGTCGATTCAACGACGGGGCCCAACACTTGAACCACGCGCTGCGGCGTGCGGACGTTCTTGTAGAACTTCAGCGGGTCGGTGATGCGATAGCGTGTGTACGCGTCGATCAACAGACGCTGCTGGTCGTTGGTGGTGACTTCGAGTTCCGTTGTATCGAGATCGAGGATACGCTTATCGAAGATTTCGACGGTGTCGACGACGGGAACTTTCCACTTCAGGCCCGGTTCGATGATGACCGTTCTGGGATCGCCGAAGCGCAGGACAATGGCTTGCTCATTTTGGTGGACGATGAAGGCCGAGGCATAGACTGCCGCCGCAGCCGCGCCAAGAAGGATCAGGAGTAGTCCGAGTAGTGTGCGCATATCAGTTCACTCCCTCGGGCTTCTTTTTGCTCGTCAATTCGTTCAACGGCAGGTAGGGCACAACGCCCTGGCCGCCCTTTGAATCGATGATGATCTTTTCCGAACCGCCCAGCACGCGTTCCATTGTTTCCAGATAAAGACGCTGGCGGGTCACGTCGGGTGATTTCCTGTACTCTTCATAGACCTTGAGGAAACGCGCCGCTTGGCCTTGGGCTTCGGCAATCGTCTGGTCGCGGAAGCCTTGAGCGGTCGCCTTGATGCGATCCGCGTCACCTTTCGCGATGGGGATCACCTGCTCGGCGAACTTCTGAGCTTCCTTGATTTTGGTCTCACGGTCCTGCGCTGCCGCCTGGACTTCGCGGAACGCGCCGATCACTTCTTGCGGCGGATCGACTTCTTTCAGTTGGACTTGGTCGATCTTGATGCCGGAGCCATAGCCGTCAAGGATTTCCTGCATCCGGCTTTGAACGCCCTTCTGGACGCCGGTACGTGCCTCGGTCAGCAACGACAGCAACTGGGTTTGACCCACGACTTCGCGCATCACGCTCTCGCCGACTTCGCGGACGGTCGCTTCCTGATTGGCGATATTGAACAGATACTTGTCGACGCTGGCCAAGTCGATGCGCCAGTAGACGGCGAAGCGAACATCGACGATGTTTTCATCGCCCGTCAGCATCATCGTGCTGTCTCCGCGATTTGAAGAGCCAGTCGTCGTGCGAGTGCCGATGTCCATGATCCGCTGGTCGGTGACCTTGAGCACACGCACTTCGTCGATCGGCGGGGGATAGCGGAAATGGAGGCCGGGGCCTTCCTGACGCTCGAACTTGCCAAACCGGAGCACTGCGCCCAGTTCGTCGGCGTTCACGCGGAAGAAGAAAGCGTGCCATGTGATGAAGGCGACGCCGAAGGCTGCCGCGAGCAGCAGGAGGGGGCCGGGCAAGCCGCCGCCGTCCATGACTTGCTTCATCTTGTCCTGGCTTCGCTTGAGCATTTCCTCAAGGTCAGGGGGCTGATTACCGCCGCCTTGGCCCCAGGGACCTCCGCCGCCGCCGCCTCCACCGCCGCCTCCGCCGGTGCCGCCACTCTTCCAGCCGCCACCGCCGCCTTGATTGTTCCAGGGCATGCTGTTTTCAACCTCATTGATGGAAAAATTCTTCAGACTTCTTTAGGGCCAGCAAGGGCTGCCCTGTCACGCTTTTTACGTCGTATAGGACACCGATGCGCGGCACGCAAACAAGCGTTGCTGATTTGGTGTGCGACTGCGGGGATTCAAGGCGGGCCGATTGCGTCGTCAGATGCGGTCGAGGGTGATGAGACTTGCCGCGTAGTCGTCCTTGAGACCTTTGGGGATCGGTTCGCGTGCGGTTTGGTGCCATTCGTCGCGGTTGAAGGCTGGGAACGACGTGTCGCCGTCGACGTCGGCTTCGACATGCGTCCAGTAGATACGGTCTGCGGCGGGCAGGACTTGGCGGTAGATGTCGGCACCGCCGATGATCATGATTTCATCGGTGTTGCGGGCTTGGGCGCAGACGCGAGCGTGGGCGATGGCGGCGTCCAGGGTTGAAACGACGTCGGCTCCTTCGGCTTTGAAGGCCGGGTCGCGGGTCACAACGATATTGTCGCGTCCGTCCAGGGGCTTGCCGAGCGACTGAAAGGTCCGCCGGCCCATAACGATGGGCTTTCCCATGGTCAGGCGGCGGAAGGTCTTGAGGTCGGATGAAAGCCGCCAGGGCAATGTTCCATCCTTGCCGATGATGCCATTTCGCGCGACGGCGACGATGAGGGCGATTCTGGGGGGCAACGGTTTGGTCATTACTATACCGCTACCGGTGCTTTAATGTGGGGGTGGGGGTCGTAGCCGGATAGTTCGAAATCTTCGAAGCGGAAGGCGAAAATGTCGGTGACGGCAGGGTTTAGGCGCATGATCGGCAAGGGTCGGGGTGCGCGGGAGAGTTGCAGGTCCGCCTGTTCGAGGTGGTTTGAGTAGAGGTGGGCGTCGCCAAAGGTATGGATGAATTCGCCCGGCTTGAGGCCGGTGACCTGGGCGATCATGAGCGTCAGCAGAGCATAGCTGGCGATGTTGAAAGGCACGCCAAGGAAGATGTCGGCGGAGCGCTGATAGAGTTGGCAGGAGAGCTTGCCGTCGGCGACGTAGAACTGGAACAGGCAATGGCAGGGGGCCAACGCCATGTCGGGGATGTCGGCCGGGTTCCATGCCGACACGATGAGACGGCGGCTGTCGGGGTTGGTTTTGATGTCGCGGATCAGGTCGCTGATCTGGTCGAACGTGCGGCCATCGGGGCACGCCCAACTGCGCCACTGCTGGCCGTAAACCGGGCCAAGGCTACCGTCGGGGCGGGCCCACTCGTCCCAGATGCCGACGCCCTTCTGCTTGAGGTAGGCAATGTTGGTGTCGCCAGCCAGAAACCAGATCAGTTCATGGATGATCGATTTGACGTGTAGCTTTTTTGTCGTCACCAGCGGGAAACCGTCCGCCAGATCAAAGCGCATTTGATGGCCGAAGACGGATAGCGTTCCGGTTCCGGTGCGGTCGGTTTTTTGCGTGCCGTTCGACCGGACATGGCGCATGAGATCGAGATATTGCTGCATGCGGCGACCTTAATTCGATTCCGTTCGGGTGCCATCTTTTTCGATGATTGGCGGCTGCTTGTGGATGATTGAGAGAGCATCACTCAAGGGTCTGGACTCGTTGACGGATGGGTCTTCGGGACAAGCCCGAGGATGACATTGGAGGGGCCCCACCCGATCGCTGGGAAGGGCAAAGAGGTCGCCACAATCGTTATCGGTCGTTCATGTTCTTGCCATGTACTCGCTCACATCCGGCCCCACGCGCAACCGAATCTCACGGCCATTTAGATCTCGTTAGGCGATTCTCAGTGAGAAGGGTTCAAGCGGATCGCACTTGACCCGCAGCGCTCTAGGGAGATGATGATGTTTATGAGTGTTATCGATAATAATCTCACTTCGGCGCGCTACGGTGAACTGGCTGGCGCTCGCGTCATGATCTGCGGGCTGTCGCCCCAGCATGGAGTCGATATTGCGCGCGCGTTTGCCGACCATAAAGCCCGGCTGGTCCTGCAGTCGGCGACGGGCATGACGGCCGAGACGACTGAACTGGTCGCAATGCTCGCCGAGACCGCTCACGAAATCAAACTGTTCGACGAACCGCTGGACACCGTTGCTGCCGCTCAGCGCTTTGCCCAAAACGGCACCCAGACATACGGCAGCGTCGATGCCGTCATCAACGTTATTCCGGTGCACGCTGCCGATCTGGCAAACCTATCGAGCATGGAAGACATTGAAGGCATGGTTGCCGATAAGCTTGGGGCTGCTGCCGCCATCACGCGGGTCGCTGCCAACCGGATGCGGTTGATGATGACCGAAGGGTTGATCTTGAACATCGTCGTCGTGGCTGAACCGCTTGGACGCAGCGGTGCGATGATCGTGGGCATTCTGCGGTCGGCCTTGGCCGCCATGACGCGTACGGAAGCGGAAACCTGGGCTGGTAACGGCATTCGCATCAATGCCATCGGGCCGCGCGCTTCGTTGCCGGGCGACAAGCCTGCGGCGGCTCTTGCCAGCGAGCCAGAGATGGCGGCTGTCGCGTTGTATCTGGCCTCCAAGCGGGCGCGCGGGTTGTCGGGCCATGTGTTCGACGCCGAGGGTGCGCTGACGAAGTGCGGTTGAGACGTGTCGTGTAGGGCGCAATAGCCGGTTGGCGTATTGCACCGTCGGGCAACGGATGCGTCGGCGTGTCGACCGAAGTCGGTGCAGTACGCTGCGCTATTGCACCCTACCAATGGTGCTTACGTGGGCCGCTGAACGCTGAGCTGGGCGAGGGCCAGGCCTGCCAGCATGAGGATGAGGCCGGCGAGGCGGGTGATGCTCACGGGTTTGATGGGTGCGCCGAACAGGCCAAAGTGGTCCATGGCTGCCGACATCACAATTTGGGCGGTCATCGCAAACAGGATCGTGTTGCCGACGCCGAAGATGGGGACCAGCATCGTGACGCTGATCACGTAAAACGCGACGATCAGGCCGCCGAGGAACAAATGGCTTGGGGTTGCTGCGAACTGCGCGGCGCTCGGGACGGTTTGGCGGGTTGCCATAAACAGTGTCAGCATAGTCGCGAGAGCGACGACGAAAAGGACCGTCGCGGCAGCAGGCGCACTGCCCAGCGACCGGCTGAGGCCAGCATTCAGGCTGCCCATCACGGGGATCAAGGCCCCGGCAGCAAAGGCCCAAGCTGCGAGGGCAAGGTACGACATCGGGGTGTCCTGTTATCGGGGTCATCGACGCCCATTAACCCGACTTTAATCATTTGACGCAAGATGGCGGAGATCGCGTTTTGCGACCGCCATGTGCGGTTGCCATCTCTCGCCCGGCATTGAGCCGAACGGTCGCGGACATTCAGCAAAAAGTCGAACGACTTCTTGACTTGTGGGGGCTGCGACCGTATCTCTCCGGCGCGCTTAGCACTCACTCGTGTTGATTGCTAACACGCAATATCGATTTGCGTTTAAGGCTAGCTTGAGGATCGCGCACATGAACGCTGTCCCCCAAATGGAACTGACCGAAACCATGAAATTCCGTCCTCTTCACGACCGTGTGGTCGTCAAACGTGCTGAAAACGAAGCCAAGTCTAAAGGCGGCATCATCATTCCCGATACCGCTGGCGAAAAGCCATCGCAGGGCGAAGTCATCGCCGTAGGCGCAGGCGCCCGCGATGAAGCCGGCAAAATCGTTCCGCTCGATGTCAAAAAGGGCGACAAAGTCCTGTTTGGCAAATGGTCGGGCACTGAAGTCAAGATCGATGGCGTCGACCTTCTGATCATGAAGGAAAGCGACATCATGGGCATTCTGGATAAGTGATTGAAGTGCATGCGGGAATAGGGAGTTTGGAATAGGCATCAGCCCTATTCAGCCCCCCGATCCCGCTCACCTCTCACTTGCCCTATTGCCTGTTTCCCATTTCCCTATTCCCGCAAACGGAGTTTGCCCCATGGCAGCTAAAGAAGTTAAATTCGGTCCAGATGCTCGCGAGCGTATGCTGCGCGGCGTCGACATCCTCGCCAACGCCGTGAAGGTCACCCTTGGTCCCAAGGGCCGTAACGTCATCATCGAAAAGTCGTTTGGCGCACCGCGCACGACGAAGGATGGCGTGACGGTTGCCAAGGAAATCGAACTCGAAGACAAGTTCGAAAACATGGGCGCACAGATGCTGCGCGAAGTTGCCTCCAAGACCAACGACGTGGCCGGCGACGGCACCACGACGGCGACCGTTCTGGCCCAGGCCATCGTGCGCGAAGGTTTGAAGTCGGTGGCTGCCGGCATGAACCCGATGGACTTGAAGCGCGGCATCGAAAAGGCCGTCATCCAGGTTGTCGACGAAATCAAGAAGAAGGCCAAGAAGGTCAAGAACTCGGAAGAGATCGCCCAGGTCGGCACCATCTCGGCCAACGGCGAAGCCGCCATCGGTCAGATGATCGCGGAAGCCATGCAGCGCGTCGGCAACGAAGGCGTCATCACGGTTGAAGAAGCCAAGAGCCTCGAGTCGGAACTCGTGGTCGTCGAAGGCATGCAGTTCGATCGCGGCTACCTCTCGCCGTACTTCATCACCAATGCAGAAAAGATGATCGCCGAACTCGACGATCCATACATTCTGATCCATGAGAAGAAGCTCTCGAACCTCCAGCAGATGCTGCCAGTGCTCGAAGCCGTCGTTCAGACCGGCAAGCCACTGCTCATCATCGCCGAAGAAGTCGAAGGCGAAGCCCTGGCGACGCTCGTCGTCAACAAGCTGCGCGGCGGCCTCAAGGTTGCTGCCGTCAAGGCACCGGGCTTCGGCGACCGTCGTAAGGCGATGCTTGAAGATCTCGCCGTTCTCACCAACGGTCAGACGATCTCGGAAGACCTCGGCATCAAGCTCGAAAATGTCACCCTCGACATGCTGGGCCGCGCCAAGCGCGTGACCATCACCAAGGATGACACCACGATCATCGACGGCACGGGCAAGAAGAAGGACATCGAAGCCCGCGTTGGCCAGATCAAGGCGCAGATCGAAGAAACCACGTCGGACTACGACAAGGAAAAGCTGCAGGAACGTCTTGCCAAGCTTGCTGGCGGCGTTGCCGTCATCAAGGTCGGCGGCGCGACCGAAGTCGAAGTCAAGGAACGCAAGGATCGCGTCGACGACGCGCTCAACGCTACGCGTGCGGCCGTTGAAGAAGGTGTGGTTCCAGGCGGCGGCGTCATGCTGCTCAAGGCAACCAATGCCATCAACGTCGTCGGTCTCAACTCCGATGAAGACGCTGGCATCGCCATCGTCCGCAAGGCCCTCCAAGCTCCGATCCGCCAGATCGCCGATAACGCCGGCGTTGAAGGTTCGATCGTGGTCGGCAAGGTGCTCGAAGCCCGCGCTGGTAACTTCGGTTACGATGCTCAGGCCGACGAGTATGGCGACATGATCGAAAAGGGCATCATCGACCCGGCCAAGGTGGTTCGTACCGCCCTCCAGGACGCTGCCTCGATCGCCGCTCTGATGATCACTACCGAAGCTGCTGTTGCCGACGCGCCGAAGCGCGACGGTGGCCACGGCCATGGCGGTGGCATGGGCGGAATGGGTGGCATGGGCGGTATGGACGGCATGATGTAATCAGGCCGGCTGGTTGCGGCTGAGTGAAGTGAAGGCCAGGGGGCGAGCCCCCTGGACCCCGTGACTAAGGGGTCTGCTTCGCTGAGCCGGACTGCCGATTTGAAACGTAAAACGCTCGTCAGGTGCCCCCTGACGGGCGTTTTTTGTCGTGGAGACGATCGAAGGGTCCGCTCACATAGCGTGGGTGGCCCGCTTTCGCCGCCGTAACGACAGGGGGCGCATTAACACACCAACGCCCGCCAGCGGGGGGCTGGCGGGCGAGAGCGTTCGGGTCGTCAGGGAGCGTGTTACTGCAGGTCGATGCGGACGCCGGTGCGGAGTTCGTGGTCGAGGCGGTTGGAAATCGTGATGACGGTTGGGTGGTCGGCGGCACTTGGAGCGCCGAGCGTGACTTCTGCGCCCTGCCAGACAGCGCGATAACCGGTGTCCCAGGTGATGCCCGGTGATACCTCGTAGCCGACGCCGGCCATGACGGCCACGGCAACGCCAAGCGCTAAGGTGTACTCGTTGCTCGACTGACTGGAGAACGTTACGCCGGTGCAATCGTTGTTGACTGTCGATGATATCGGACCTGTCACAGAATCTGTCACGACTCTATCAAAGGTATTACAGGCATTGGTCTGAGACGTGGTTCGCTTATAGCGACGCGAATCGAGGCCGAGGCCTGCACCGATGTAAGGCTTGAGACGGCCGCCCTGATTCAAGTCATAGTAGAGGCTGAAGAAACCCGTCTGGTCGGCGACTTTAGAGCTTTCGGTTTGATTCAGCGTCAGGTGGTAGGTATCAACCTGGGTCGTCGTCGCGTTGATCGCGGTCGTGACCGTGCGGTCGCCATTGAAGCTATAACTGCCACCCGTGACGCTCTTTTTGGGGCGGAAGTCGAACGACATTTCGGCGCGGATGCTGGGGGTCAGGTAGCGACCGGCACCGATCGAGCCGAAGGCAAAGCCATCAAGATCGTCGCGGGTGGTGATGCCGCCGGTGGCCGTGATGTCCGTGTTGGAGCCTAGCGTCCAGCCGACGTCGCCGCGAACATACCAGTCTTTGCCGGTGTAGGTTGGCGCAGGCGTCGGCGCGGGGACGGGGACGGCCGCGTTGCGGTAGTCCTTGACGCTGCCGAAGTCCTTGATGACGCCGCCGCTGCCGACAGCCCAGTCGGCTGCACGCGGGCTGGCAGACGTGGCTGCCAGGATGGCAAGGCCGAGCGCAAGGCTTTGAGCAATGTGTTTCATAAACGTCGTTCCCCTTGTGACGGCGTCTTCAGGGTCTGTCCTGAAGCCTACGACCGCCGGTGCAAGCAATCTGTGAGCGTGGTGCGCACCGGAGGCTGGCTAGCGGGCTGTTGCCGAAGGCTGATGACCGTTGTCTTTCAAAGGTGGGCCAACGGGCCCGGTACAACGCGAACAAAATGCCTCAGTTCAACAAGGGGTACCTTCGGAGGCAAGCTGACTGGCTGCTCCGGTTCGTCCAGCCTGGGATTCCCCTTGGCTGGACGACGGGTCGTGTGAGTCTAATTCGGGTTAGCGGATGTCGTAGCGCAGGCCGACGCGGAACTCGTGGGCATGGATTTCGGAGATGGTCGGATCTGCAGCAACCGGTGTCGCGTTGACCGTGATGGCGCCTGTTTCAGCTTCGCCCAGATAGAGGAAGCGATAGCCCAGATCGAGGTACAGGTTGCGGGCTGCATCGCCGCTACCGTGGCCGGTGCCAGCAGCTGGACCGCGTCCTGTGAGGTTGACGGCGACACCCGCCATCAGCGCGCCGGCGACCGACGACGCTGAACCGCTTTCGATGGTGCTGGTGCAGCCGCAGCTGTCGGCAAACGAGCCCGTCGCGGTCTTGTGATTGACCCAGCCGAGACCGGCGCCAACGTAGGGGGTGAAGCGCGAGCGGGTATCGAAATCGTAGTAGATGTTGAACAGGCCGAGCGTGCTCTTGAGGCCGACCTTGCCATCCGAGGTGACGAACCCGCCGCCGGGGTTGAACTGGTAGGTGCCGGACACATCGGCGTTGAAGCGCTGCTCCAGGGTAAAGTCGGCGCGCCAGTTCTTGTTGATGTAGTAGCCAACGCCGCCACCGGCTGCCCAAGCGCCGTCGATCTTGGTGTTGTACATGTCGAACTGGCCGTCGATGGCGATCGAGGGGCGATCGTAGGAGGCATAGCTGCCGTCGGCGCGCAGGTAGAAGCGGGCAGCAGACTGCTGCATCATCACCGGCATGTCGTCTTTCATGCTGCCGCCGCGCGCGCCGCCGAGGTCGGCTGCCTGCGTGCTGGATGCCGCCGAGAGTGCGGCAAGGGCACCGACCAAAAGGGTGCTGCGTTTGGCGATCATAGGGTCGTCCTTTGCAATTACCGACGCGTCGCGCGTTCGTGTTCCTGCAAATGACGATGCCCGAGAGACCTTCAAAACCCTTTAAGCCGTGTGCGAATTTGAGACGCGACGTCACGGTAGCTGTTTGGTGTTGGCTGGAGGCGTCGCGGGTTTGGCTGCCTGAGAAAGGCTCGCTTCAAACAAGCGCGCTTCCGCTTCGCGCCGTTTCACGAGTCCGTGCATATCCGGCCACAACCGCTTCATGCCTCTGATCTGCTCGGCAACGCCTGGGTAATCGCCAAGGATCAGCAGGCTGCGAATAGCGCGCATTTCGTCACGGCGGTCGCCGATGATTGAACTGCCGCGATTGAACACAAGCGACACCAGAACGCCGAACGCGTCGGGGGGGAGGTCCAGCACGCCGGGGAAGAGGATGTGGGTTTGGCGGGCGAATTTCAGAATTGTTTTTTCGCGGAATTGACGCAGCGCGATATCGTAGGGAATCGTGATTGCCGCGACTTGGGGTAAATAGGCTTGTGCGTTTTCTTTCACCAAGCCGATGGCGCCTTTGAGAAGCGCTAAATCGGCGGCTGGTAATTCGACCCAATCTTTGGCCAGTTCTTCGGCTGTGTGATAGCCCAGGTCGTATCCGATGCCAATCGTGATGCCTGATGCGCCTCCTGGCACGTGCGGTGTCTTTTTACGCTCGTAGTCGGCGCGGCTGCCCACCTCGGACTGGACAATTAAGTTCAGAGCGCTTTCACCCAAACGCGCGTTAATTTCGCCGTCTGACAGTTTTCGCGCGGTCTTGGTGATGTAGGTCGTCAGGGCTTTTTCGCTGCGCTGCAATTCGGCGAGCTTTTGGGTCAATTTGGACTTGGCCAGTTCAGCGTCTTTGCGCGCCGATTCTGCGACCGCCGTTTGCTGTCTGGCCACCTGCTGGCTGAGGTAGGCGGCACCTGCTGCACCGAGCGCCATCACGAACAGCAGCGCAGTAGCGGCGAGCGCGAAACGCGTTCTCCTGACGGCCGTCTGGAGTTCACCGACGCGCTGGCGCTCGGCGGACAGACGCAACACCTCCGCCTGCTCGCTGGCCTGGATGAAGTCGCGGTGCAACTCGGTGGGCTGCAGATGCTGGGCTGCGCCAAGTTTGGCGAGCCAGGCTTTTGCCGACACGATGTCGTTGCCCGACAGCAGCCGGTTCTCAGGCTTGCCTGCGGTCTCCCATTCCTGCGCGCGCGCAAGCAGGCGCGTGTGCTCTCGCACCCAGCCCAAGTCGGTGCGCAACGCCTGGGCGAGGGCTGCCAGCGAGGGCGCGAAGGAATGCGCCTTGTCAAAATAGACGTAGTTCAACCGCTTGAGGCGGGCGGGCACTTTTTTTTCGTCGACCGACTGCCAAACGATGGGGAGCAGGCGTTTGCCGAGTTGTTCGGTGCGGTTGATTTCCCAATCGCAATGGGCCGAGGCTAGCGAATTGGGTGAGATCACGAACACGACCGTGTCGGCTGCGGCAATTAATCGGCCCAACCGGTCTTCCCATGGCTCGCCGGGCAGGATGTCGTGGGTATCGAGAAACGGCTCGAAGCCTGCGATTTCCAGGCCGGTCAGCAGCTCGTTGGCGAACGCATGGTCTTTGCGCGAATACGAGATGAAGACCGAGAGCTTGCCATCGGCTTGTTTGGTGTCGCCGGTCTGACTGGCAGCCCGCTTGGTGTCGCTCTGTTTGCTGTCGCTGGTCGCTGGAGGGCTCGCCTTGACGGCTAAAGCTCGGTCGTCCTGCCGCATGACAGCCTCCCCCAGCGGTGGAATTAACACCGTTCATATCATGACAGGCTAAGCATACTCGTTCGGGCAGCCGGTGCAATACGGCTGCGCCGATTGCACCCTACGGTCAGACGTCAGACGTCAGGCGGCGGCGAGGCGGACGGCTTCGACGATGTCGCCGACAATGGTGGAGACGAGTTTTTCGTCTTCGCCTTCGGCCATGACGCGGATCACGGGCTCGGTGCCGGAGGGGCGGATGACCAAGCGACCGGTACTGCCGAGCTTCGTTTTGCCAGCGTCGATCGCCTTGATGACGCGTTTATCTTCCAACGGCTTGCCGCTGGCGTAACGCACGTTCTGCAACAGCTGCGGCAAGGGCTTGAAGCGGTTTGTGACTTCACTGACGGGTTTGCCGGTCGTGACGACCACAGCAAGGATTTGGAGGGCGGCGACGAGGCCGTCTCCGGTCGTGATAAAGTCGGACAGCACGATGTGGCCGGACTGTTCGCCGCCGACGTTGTAGCCGTGACGGCGCATGTGCTCGACGACGTAACGGTCGCCGACGCTGGTGCGGACCATTCCGAGGTTCAAGGTTTCAAGGTAGCGCTCGAGGCCTAAATTGCTCATCACCGTCGAGACGATGCCGCCTGCGGTGAGTTTGCCGCGCGCCTGCCAGCTTTCGGCGATGACGGCCATGATCTGGTCGCCGTCGACGAGGTTGCCCTTTTCGTCGACGATGACGACGCGGTCGGCGTCGCCGTCGAGGGCGATGCCGATGTCGGCGCGGACTTCGCGGACCTTGTCGGCGAGGACGCCGGGCGAGGTAGAGCCGCACTTGTCGTTGATGTTGCAGCCGTTGGGCTCGACGCCGACCTTGATGACTTCGGCTCCAAGCTCCCAAAGCGCTTCGGGGGCGACCTTGTAGCCCGCACCGTGCGCGCAGTCGATGACGATGCGCAGGCCGTCGAGGCGGAGATCTTTGGGCAGGGTGCGCTTGGCAAATTCGATGTAGCGTTCCTGGGCGCTTTCCACGCGGGTGGCGCGGCCGATTTTGTCTGGGGCGACGAGCAATTTGGCGCTCGGGCCGTCGATCATGGCTTCGATTTCGAGTTCGGTTTCATCCGACAGCTTGTAGCCGTCGGGATCGAACAGCTTGATGCCGTTATCGTCGTAGCGGTTGTGGGAGGCGGAAATCATGACGCCCAAATCGGCGCGCAAGGAGCGGGTCAACATGGCAACGGCAGGCGTCGGCATCGGGCCAAGCAAGAAGACGTCCATGCCGACCGAGGTGAAGCCCGACATCAAGGCTGCTTCCAGCATGTAGCCCGACAGTCGCGTGTCCTTGCCGATCACGACGCGGTGGCGGTGTGCGCCCTTCTGGAACACGGTGCCAGCGGCCATGCCGACCTTTAATGCCACTTCAGATGTCATGGGATGGCGATTGGCTTGGCCGCGAATCCCATCAGTTCCGAAATAGCGACGCGACATGACGTTTTCCCTCACGTTGACTTTTGTGGCAACTCAACAGGCGGCCCCCGGGAGGCCGTTGGATCGGTTCTGGACTGGTGCCGATACGCCATTGTGACATGGTTACTACCATCACGCATCTAACACGGGCTTGAGGATTTGCGATAAATTTTGCGGATGCGGCAGCCGTTCGACACCAGACGATGGAGAAGCAGGTGCCTGACGTTTCGCGAGGGGCTGTGACTTTGGCGGCACGCCTTGCTCGACACGGTGGCCGGATGGCTGCGAATCTGTGCATACACCGCTGCTGGTAGGGCTGGTTGCATCCACCGCTCGAGTTCATCTTTCAGCGAATTCATTCATCCGTAAGGGGCCTCGATGGCAGAATTTCTTGCAGTTGCCAACCGCAAAGGCGGCGTCGGCAAGTCGACCATTTCTGTTATGCTGACACATGGTTTCGCCGTCTGGGGCGGCAAACGCGTGCTGTTGCTCGACCTCGACAGTCAGTGCAACGCCTCTTTGATTTTGCAAGGCGGCGAAGGCTGGGTCGCGGCGCGCAAGGCGCACAAGACGATTGCCGACTACTTCCTCGATACGTTCGACGAGAGTGCCGGCGCGCCACGCGATTATCTCGTCCATAACGTCGGCGATGTGCGCGATGCCCAAGGCAAGCGTCCGGTGATTTCGCTGCTGCCGGGATCGCTGATGTTGGAAGACGCGCAGGGCGAACTCTACATCAAGGAAGCCCGTCAGGCGAAAGACCCCGACATCGTGGGTTCGCGCGTGCGCGGGCGGCTGGAGCGCATGATCCGGCGGTTTGAAGGCAATTACGATGTGGTCATTTTGGACTGCGCGCCGGGGTTGTCGTTTGCCGCGCTGGCAGCCCTTAAGACGGCCGATCTGGTGCTGGTGCCGTTCCGGCCGGATTATGTGTCGCAACTGGCGGTGGACCGGGTGGCGCTGCTGATCGAAAGCCGCCGGACGGGGGCAGACCTCGCCGAGCTTCCGCTGGATGCGCGGCGGTATGCGTGCGTTGCCAACGCGATGCGCGGGACAGGTCGCGAGCAGAACATTTTCGACGAAATCGCGCTCGACCATCCGATGCTGGAAACGCGGTTGCCGCAAAGCTCGGCTATTGCGGATGCTTTCGATTTCCGCGACGATCCGCGTTCGATTGAAGACAAGTATGGCGATGCAACCGGCGACGTGCGCCGTTTGTATGAAGAAGTCGCTTCCCGTTTGACCCTACGATTGGCAGCATAAAAATGGCAAAGAATACGCGGCCTCTGTCGGGCGCCAGCCAGCGGAAATACTTCCGGGATCTGTTCCGGTCGGATGCGGGCGTAGCGCCCGACGCCGCCGAGCGATTGTCGGAAATTTGCGCGACGGAGATTGCGCAGATCCGGGTGCGGCTGCCGCAAGCGGTGCGCAAACCAGCCAAGCCTGCGGTTGCAGCGGCCGTGCAGACCGTCAAGGTTGCAGCTGCCGTCAGCGACGCGCCGCAACCGGCGGCTGGCGGGTTTGATCCCCACGGGTTCAGCCTGATCGTCACGTTCCGCAAGGGTGGCAAGGATGCGTTGATTGCCAAGCTGGACGAAGTTGGCGATGTGGAGCGCTTGCGGGAAATCGCCAAGGCGCAGCATGTGTCGCTCGACGCGGGGCTGACAGACCGTGCGGACATTCTGGTGGCGATGGTTGAAGGCACGGAGCGGCGGATCGCGCACCGGCAGGCGGCGGCGAGCTGAAGGTCTGATTGCATCCATCCGTTCGAGATGACAGAACCCCCGCCGTCGCTGGGATGGCGTGAGTGTGCCTTAATTCGGGCGGTCGGTCATGATCCAGCGGGATTTAATGATCTTGGCCGGACGGTTGGGCTGACGAATGTGCAGCAGGCGCTGCTGCTTTGGAACGGTGCCCGTGATCCGCGCCGGGCGGCCTGGGGGGAGCACCAAGACGGGACGTAACAAGACGGGACGGCGGTCGATCATCTGCTTGGCCTTACGGCGCGGGATGGGCTGTTTCGGGATCGGCTTTGCCATCCATGCGAAGACGAGAGCGGCCACCGGGAGTGCCAGCAAGACGGCCAAGGGCCATGCTTGCGCGGTAAATTCTGCGGCATACGCTGCATAGAGGCCGGCCAGGACCATCCCGCTCATGGGCAGAACGCCAAGTGCCGACTTTGCAGGGCCGACCGGCGTGGCTGACCCGATTGTCAGACTGGGATGAAGGCGCGCGGGCGCGATGACCCGCTGGAAGCGGGACCTCGTCACGACTGGATAGGTCATCTGGTCAGGGCTCGCTTGCGTGGGATGGCGAGGCGGCGAGGCCCCAAACCATCGCCATCAGGACATAGAAACTTCGCCAGTGATCGCTGTCGATGATGATGCCTTCAAGGGCCGTTGCAACGAAGGCTGCATAGGCGATCAGGAACAGGGGGCGCGCGGCATTGGGTTGGGTCAAATGATTTGCCCCGACCGCAAGGGTCAGGATCACCATCATCGCGTACGTGAGGCCACCGAGCCAACCGGCGTTCAACATCATCGACAGGTAAACGTTGTGGACTTCCTCGTGGTGGTGGCGCTGAGCGAACTGGCCAGCACCGATGCCGAGCGGGTTGTCGAGCAGGAGGCGGGTTGCCTTTTCCTGGCCGCCGAAGCGACCGGCGGGGCCAACGTCATAGCTTTGAGTGAGCGATGCGCGGTCTTGGAGGAAGCTCGCGATCTTGTCGTTCTGGAGCGCGACCAGCGTCACGAGGGCGACCAGAACGGCGCCCGCCGAAACGATGCCGACGATTTTGGCGCGTTGGGCTTGGTTGTGGGCCAGCACGTAGGCCAGCGCGCCATAGACGGCGAGGGCAAGAATGAGGTTGGCCCAGGCGCCGCGCGAGAACGACAGGAGGGTCGCCATCGCCAATAGAGCCGCGATCGCCAGCGGGATCAGCGCGCGGTGCCAAGGCCGGTGTAGGATAAGGTGGAGCGCATACAGGAAGGGCGCGACCAGGAACGGGCCGAAGACGTTGGGGTCTTTGAAGGTGCCCGAGGCGCGGGAGAACTTGGTGAACAGTTCGAACGCGCCGGGAATGAGCTGGAAATAGCCAATCAGGGCGCAGGCGGATGCGACCACGGCAGCAAACGTCCATCCGCTGAGCATCACCTCCATGTGGCGCACGGGCGACTTGGCGACAAAGCCAGCGAGAATGAACGAGGCGATGTAGAGGTACAGCGAGACGACGGTGAAAATCGTCGAGGCGGCGAGATCGCGGGAGGCGGTGGACGCCAGAAACCCGCCGGCGGCCGCGATGCTCCATAGCGCCAAGTAGCCAGCTAAGCCCCTTGTGACCGTGATCAGGCCGGCGGCTGGCAGCAGAACGATGAGCCCCATGAACATGACGTCGACGGGGGCGGGTTCGGTGAAGACGATAGAGCTTAGCGCAAACGCCAGCCAGACGGCTGCAAGGATCAGCGTATAGATCAGACCGTTGGACCGGGTTTCCTGTGGGGCCTGGGTCGCGCGCGCCGCCGGGGCCGGAAAACGGGCCGCCGTCGGGATCGGCCGGATGAGAGTTGTGGCGCGCATGAAGGGGTGTACCAAAGCCTGGACGGAAACGTGGGGCGTGAGAGCGTTAAGACGGGTTATTGCAGGTATGTGCAGGTTTTGAGCCAAGAGTGGCAGAGGTCAGTGGTGCCTTCAGCCCTCAGTGCTGGGTCCCGGCTCGGCGCTGCGCGAAGACGCTCCGCTGGGCCGGGATGACACGTCAGTAGGCGTTTTCTTTGCGGGCGATGAGAGCGTAGGGCGTTTTGATGAGGATGTAGGCGTCAAGAAACACGCTCCAGTTTTCGATGTAGTAAAGGTCGTGGAGGACGCGCTGCTGGATTTTTTCATCGGTGTCGGTTTCGCCGCGCCAGCCGTTGATCTGAGCCCAGCCGGTGATGCCAGGTTTCACCCGGTGGCGGGCATAGTAGCCGTCGACGACTTCGTCGTAGAGCTTGTTGCCAGCTTTGGCCTGGACTGCGCGGGGACGCGGGCCGACCAGTGACAGGTTGCCGATGACGACGTTAAACAGCTGTGGCAGTTCGTCGAGACTGGTTGCGCGGATGAAGCGACCAACAGGCGTCACGCGGTCGTCGTTGCGGGTGACGAGCTTTTCTGCAGCCGCATCGCAACGGTCGGCGTACATCGAACGGAACTTGTAGACCTCGATGAGTTCGTTGTTGAAGCCAAAGCGCTTCTGGCGGAACAGGATCGGCCCAGGGCTGTCACGTTTGATCGCGATGGCGAGGGCCGCCATGACAGGTGCCAGCAGGATCAGCGCGGTGATGCCAACGCACTTGTCGAACAGCCATTTCGAGACGGTGCCCCAGTCGGTGATCGGCTTATCGTAAAGGTCGATCATGGCGACTGACCCAACGTGGGAATAGGTGCCGGGCGTAAAACGGAGGCGGGTTGCGCGCGCGGGGAGTTTGATTTCGGCGGGCAAGACGGACAGGCTTTTCATCACCGTCGCAACGCGGTCTTCAGCGCTGATGGGCAGGGCGACGATGATGAGATCGACGCGGGATTTACGGCTGAACGAGACAAGTTCGGCAATGCCGCCCAAGCGAGGGTATCCGGCAACGTAGCCCGGGCGGGCTTGCCCGGTGCGGTCGTCGTCGCGGTCGTCGAAAATCCCGCAGATCCGGATATCGCTTTTGATGTCGGCTTCGAGTTGTGAGATCAGGTCGCTCGTCACTGGGCCAGCGCCATAGATAGCCGCTCGGCGGTAGAGGCGGCCCTGGGACGCGAGGCGGCGGAGATATCTGTCGATCGCGAAGCGGCCAAGGATCAGGCCGACGCTGCCAGCGCCAAACCAAGTCGCGACCCAGACGCGCGAAAATTCGGTACCGAGCTTCAAGAAGAACACTGTCGCGACGAGCACCGTGAAAGCCATCGTCCAGGCGAGCAGCATCCGCGGCATGGTTTTCAGTGCCGACGAGAGGGCGCTCATGGCGTAGAGGCCGAACAGTTCAAAGGCGACGACTGTCGCGATGCCCATGGCGATATGGGCTGACCAATAGTTCGGGTTGGCATGGACGAGGGGTTCGTCGACATAGAGCTGGGCGATCGCGAAGCCAACACCCATGACGAAGGTGCCTTCCAACAGCGCGATCAGGACCCTCAAGACAAGGGGCGAAACGAAGCTCGCTGTCTTGTCAGACGAGAAATCAGCCAGGCGGGGGACACTGGTCGATACTGCGCCGCCTTGCGGGTATGCGTATCGGGCGGATTGGCTTGTCGAGTGCATCATGCGTCAACCAGGACAGGGGTGTGCGTCGTCGGCTGGGTGAAGCAGGGTTCGTGCCAGCGACGTGCTGGGCGCGAACGAGCGGTGTGGCATGGTTAGCGCTTTGTTAAACATCAGGAGCCGGGTTCAGCCCTTGGCAGGCGCTATTACGCTTGAGGGGTCGCAACCTTCGCCGTTGCCGGACTGGGGCTGGCTGTGCGCGGTTCGGGAAAGCGAGCCGGGGCTGTGTAGAATTCCAAGACCGCATTGGTCATGCGCGAAACCGTGAAGCGATCGGCGACCGCCATTTTAAGACGCTGGGCACGGACGCGTGCCGTTATGGGATCGTTTACCGTCTCAATCATGGCGCGCGCGAGCGTATCGGCATCGCCGGGGGGTATGAGGCGGATGCCGGTGCCGTCGACGATTTCAGGTATGCCGCCGACGTCGGTTGCAATCATCGGCTTTCCGGCCGCTGCTGCCTCCAGCACGACATAGGGGAAGCTTTCCTTGCGGGACGGTACAACGAGGGTGTGGCCGAGTTCAAAGGCCCGATTGGCTGGCAATGCCCCGGGAAAGGCCGTCGTTGCCGCGATGCCGAGGCGGGCGGCCAGTTGCTTGAGGGTGTCGCCGTCTGGACCGGAGCCGACGATGGTTGCGGTCAGGGGCTGCGCGCGGCCTTGGTTGAGACCGGCCAGGGCGTGGAGAAGGGTGTCGATGCCCTTCAGAGCGCGCAACTCACCGATGTATAAGAAATCAGTGGCCTCGGGCGCCGCGAGGGTCGACGTGAAGTCGCTCGGGTGAAGCCCGTTATGAATAACTCGGCGCGGGGCGCTGCCAAAACGAATGCGTTCGTCGTAGATGCGGGCGGCAAATGCGCTCTCGAAGATCAGTCAGTCGGTCAGGTGGTCCATGACCGATTCCAGGCTCAGGAAAAACCGACCCTTTATTGACGAGGGTGCGAAATTCAACGTGCCGCCGTGCGGGGTGTAGAAGGAACGGACAAGCTGTCCCTCTAGCTTCAGCGCACTGGCCGACAGGCGGGAGAACGCGCCGCCTTTGGCGCCGTGGCCGTGAATGATGTCGAGGCCGAACGGGCGGATCAAGCGTGTCACCGCGCGGATGCTGGCGATGTCGGAGACGCCCGGCAAGCGTTGCATGGGCAGTGGATGAAGGCCCAGTGATAGCTTAGGCGCGATCGACGCAAGGCGCTGCCGGGTCAGGGCGTCGCGCACCTGGGCGTCGAAGATCAAGCCGACATCATGGCCGCGTTCGGCCTGAGCGGCGGAGAGGTCCAGAACATGGCGGAACAGGCCGCCCACCGGGGCACGGAGACAATGTATGATACGCATACATCACGACTAGCCCGTAATCGTTTAGGTTTGGTTGAGTCTATCGAGCTAAATTCATGATACAGCTTAACAATACATGAACATCTGCGTTGAAATCGCCTTCGCTGAGATGGCCCGCCGCGGGGCTCTCGCAGCACCACCGGTCAACGCCGGGGCGACGCGAGAGCGTGGGATCGAAAAGCCGACTCAATCGTCTTCAAACACGCCTTTTTCGGCTTGCTTGTGGCAGGCTACGCAATCGCCGAGAAATTTGGCTTTGTATTCCTTGAGGGCTGCGGGGGATACGCGATCTTTCTTTTCGTGTTTGCGTTTCCACCACGGCAGTTCGGTGATGCGAAGCGGCGCTTCGGTCGCTGCAAGGTCGCGGCTGACTTTGGAGGGTGGGCGACCGGCCCCATCGGCGTTCTGGGTCAGATAGGCCGTGATGCGTTGCGTGAGGGCCGGGTCGAGTTCGGCATTGTCGCCGAAGTGATTTTTGAGGTCGCCCATGATGCGGGTCCAGGAGCGGGCGGGCAGGAGGCCTGCCGGGTAGAGCATATGGCAGGCGCTGCACTCCTTGGCGACTTCAGGGTTTTTGATCGGCGGCATGCGGTCGCCGTCGGCTTGGGCTGGACCAGACAAGGCTGCGGCCACAAGGGCTGCGATGAGAGTAGAACGGGATTTCATGGGTGGTCTCCTTAAAGGCCGAGCAGGAAGGTGAGGGCGTCGCCCTTTTCCGTGGGTGTGCATTCGCGGCCCAAGACGTCGCTGCAATTTCGCTTGAACCACTTTTCGACTTCGGTCGGGTCGGTGTAGCGCTTTGGATTGACGGAGGCGGCCATCGGCTCGATCGGCTTGCCAGCGCGCGTCTTGCCTTGCTTGGTCAAGTCTGCCGAGTGGCAGGTGGTGCAGGACGGCGTTTCGGGTTTACCGCCGGTGTGAGTTCCCAGAAACAGGGCCTTGCCGCGCTCTGCGGAAAAGCCCTGAAAGGCTGGATCGGCTTTAGCGGCGACCGCTGCGTGGGCGTCGAGGACGGACTTCTGGGCGGGCGACATGGCCGCGAGTGCGGAGGTTGCGGCCAATAGCAGTGTCAGTGTCAACGCGACCGTGAGGGGGCGGCGGGGTGTGGTCATGGCGTGGTCCTTTCGATGGGGAAAGCAATGGAGCGGGCGGCGAAGCGGCCGGAGGCCTGGTCGGCGTGGCAGGCGGCGCAGTTGAGTTTTCCGTTGACGGACTTGGCGCTGAAGCGGTCATCGGGAACATCGGCGTGGATGGCTTTCCAGCCGGGCGCGCGGGTGATCCGCAACGAGCCAGTCGGATCCGGCGGGCCGATTTGGACAGCCGCCAACGTGTCCCAGGTTTGCGCAGCGTTGGCCGTGAGATAGGTGCGCAGGTGGGCGATCTGATCAGGTTCCAAGCTGGCGTTGTCGCCAAAGTGGTCGCTCAGGCCGTCGAGGATTTGCGACCAGACGGCTGACTGTACCAGACTTGGGTGATGTGGCGAATGGCAGGCTGCGCATTCCTTAGCGTAGACCGGGTCTAGGGTTGGTGGGGGAACGCCCGGCACCGGCTGATTTGATGCAAGGATGATCGCAGGCGCGATGATGGCGGACAGGCCTGCGAGGGCGAGCGCTGTGCGAATGGGTTTGGCGGCCAAGGGGAGGGGCGAGTGTGCACCTGGGTGGACGGCCTTGCGGCCCGTTACCATGGCGCGGACGAGGTTTTCCTGTGTGCGCAGGCTGTCGAAGATCACACCAGAAATGTGACCGCCAATGAGCGCGAGCAGGCCCCAGCCGAGCCAGCTGTGGATGTCTTTGGCCACGCTGCCGGTGGCGTAGGAGAAGACGGGGGCGAGTGGGCCTTCCTTCAGGCCGCCGCCGAGCCAGAGAGTGCCCGTTGCCGTCAGGGCGAACAGCACCGCCAGCAGCGCGAGGATCATCATCGTGCCAACCGGATTGTGGCCGGTGTGGTGAGCCGCTGTGCCGCGCATCAGATCGAAGGCGTGCTGCAAGGCTGTGATAGGCGAGACAACGAAGCTGGCAAAGCGGGCATAGGTCGAGCCCCATACGCCCCAAAGAATACGGAAGACGAGCAGGGCTGCGACGGTTGTGCCCGCGTAAACGTGGATGTCGAGCCACCAGCGGGGACTGAGAAAACCGGTCACCAATGCCGTGGCGACAGTGGCAACAAGCGACCAATGAAAGACACGGACGCCAAGGTCCCAAACGGGAGCGGTGGGTGCGGCGGGGCTGGGGGCGGGGCGCGTCAGGTCGTGGCTGCGTCCGGCGGTATCACCATCCATCTTTGGCCTCCTCGCCTTGATGTCTCCAATCTGGGTGAGGCCGGTTTATGCGGGAGCGGCTGACGGGAAGGTGACGCGGGATGTCAGACTATGTGGTTGGCCTGTCAGGTTTGAACCACGACAGGTTTCACCTGTAACGGTGCTTTTTTGGAAGTGCCTTCGCTGTGCGGGGGCCGCCAAGCGTCATGCGCTGCCGGGACGTCGCTTTGGAGGCGATCTTGTCAGATCGGGATCTGCCAGCGGTCGATTGCTTGAGGACGGTCTTGTTCGTGACCGTCTTGTTTTTGACAGTCTTGTTTTTGACAGTCTTGGAACTGCCTACTGCGAGGCGCTTTTTTTTTCCAAAGTCACTGGTTTGGCAACGGCTGCGGCGGGCAGCGCGAGTGGTTTGGCGGGAGCTGCATTCGCATCGACCCGGGCGCTGGCAGATTTCGCTGCAGCAGAAACCACGGGAGTTTTGCCGTCGGCTGTAACTGATGTCTTGTCGACTGACTTCTCGGTTGTTTTGTCTGCCGACTTATCTGCCGACTTGGGAGCCGTCTTGGCGGCGGCTTTGTTTGCCGCTTCAGCGAGCTTCGCCGCTTTGGCCGCTTCGACCGCCTTAGCTGCAGCGTCGATATCGGCCTGCAGACTGGGATTATCCTTGGCCAGCACCACGCTGCACGCCTGCGGAAGCTGGTCGAGCGTCATCGGTGGCTTTACTTTGGGCTTGGCGGCGGCAACCGGGGGCGGGGCTGGCAACGGCAGGGGGGGCGGTTCAGCCTTGATGTTGGCCAAGCGCTTCAGCCAGTCGTCGAGTTCGGTACCACAACCGTCGTCGCCGGGCACGGTGGCTTGCGGGGTGCAATCGGCTGAGCCCGGCGGGCAGTGGATGCGGACGTGGAAGTGGTAATGGTGGCCCCAATATGGCCGGACCTTGGACAACCAGCTGCGGTCGTCTTTGGCGGCGTAACAGAGCACCTGCTTGATCGCTGGATGGACGAAGATGCGCTCAACGTCGGGGTAGCTGGCGGCGCGCTTGATGATATTCAGGTGGCCGTCGGTCCAGACATCGCGATTGACCGACAGTCCGTCGTCGGACAGCATTGAGGTAGCCTCAATCGTCTCGCGCTCCTTGTTGCTCAGGCGGCGGTCAGGCATGGGGGTCAACCAGAGGTCGGCGTCAAGGCCGATCTGGTGGCTGGCGTGGCCGGTCAGCATAGGGCCGCCGCGCGGTTGGGCGAGGTCGCCGACGAGCAGCCCCGGCCAGCCATCCTTCTGCTTGCCGTCGATGCTGAGTTTTTCGATCAGCTTGATGAGCTTGGGGTGGCCCCAATTGCGGTTGCGCGACAGGCGCATCGCTTGCCATGTCTCGCCGTCCACCGGGAGGGCTTGGCCACCGGCGAGGCATCCGCGAGCATAGCTGCCGATTGCCCGCGCGGCCAGCGGGGCAGGGGTTGCGACTGCGCCGAACAAGACCTTGGCCGGTTTCAAGCCGGGTGTGCCGCCGTTGGCGTGGGTTTCAGTCGATGGGTCTGCTGGCAACAGGGGCGCGACGGCGGGCGTCGCGAGGGCTGCCGTTGCTGGTGCCGTCGATGTTTCTGGCTGCGGTGCGATTGCCAACGGGGCAGGGCTTGCGTCTGCGGGGGTGATTGCTGCAACTTTGGGAGCGGGCGGGGCTGGCTTCGGGATTTCGGCTGCGGAGATTTGCGCAGGCTGTGCCCCATCGGTCGGCAGGGGTGCTGAAGTGGTTGCGGAGGCAGCGTCCAGAAGGCGGGCAGGTGCTGCCCAATGGTCAAGATCAGCGGCGTCTGGCCGGGCGGTAGACGCGACTGGCGCAAGCGCCGAGCCGGACTGATCGGATGTGCGAACGTCATCGGCGACCACCATCGCTAGCGGCGTGGTGGATGGGGACGTGGAGGCTGGCAAGCTGGCAATTTCGGGGGCGGCGAGACGAGCGGTGTCGCGCGCAAGCACTGCGAGGCTCACGCATACGAATGCCAAAGTCAAATGTGTGAAAATGCCCGCTGCCCGCATGTAACTGTCTGGCCTTCCTGTCGTGGGTTCGCCTGCGGACCCGCCGACTTGCATGTGTTGCATCTCACGCGAAGGATCAACTCCCCCAAGCGCAAACGGCTTACTTGCCCCTGACTTCGTTATGGCCAGGGTTGGCAGGAAGTGTCGCGCCACATCCGCGATCACTGTTAGCTATGAGGTCACCGAAAAATGCGGCTGAAATGGATACGTGTCGCAAGAAATCGCCGCTAGTGTTGCACATGTTCAACTTTTTAACCACATTTCCCGCATCGCCCGTTGTGCATCTGGTTCTGGCTCACGGGGCGGGGGCAGGCATGTCGAGCGCGTTCCTCGAACAGATGGCGACCGTACTTTCCGGGCATGGCGTTGGGGTGACGCGATTTGAGTTCGACTACATGGCGCAACGGCGGACCGGCGGCACGCGACGACCTCCGCCCAAGGCCGTTGTTTTGATGGACGAGTATCGGGCAGTGGTGGCGCAGGCGAAGCGGCTTTGCGATGCGCCGCTGTACATCGGCGGGAAATCAATGGGCGGGCGGATTGCCAGCATGATTGCCGATGAGGCGTATTCGCAAGGGGCCATCGGTGGGCTGGTTTGCCTGGGGTATCCGTTCCATCCGGCGGGCAAGCCTCAGTCGTTGCGGGTCGCGCATCTGGCCGCGCTGGCCTGTCCCGCGCTGATCGTGCAAGGGGAGCGCGATGCGCTTGGATCACGGGCTGAGATTGAGGGGTACACTTTGAGCACGGCGATTGCGGTCAAATGGCTTGAAGACGGCGATCACGATTTCAAAGCCCGCAAAGCGAGCGGATTTGCGCAGGCGGACCATATTGCGACAGCTACGGAGGCGATTGCCGCGTTCGTGCGGGGCGCGTAGACGTCGCGGCGGTGCCGCGAGCGAGGCCAGCCTCACGCTCCGCTGGGGAGCGCAGCTCCCCAGCCCCCTCAGTTTTTAGGACTTTATGTGATCCTTGAGCAGTGGGTTTAGCCATGTCGTTGCCACGGGAACGCCGTGCTGTTGGCGCGATTGTCAGGTTGCTCGATGGCTTGTTCAATTCAAGCGAGGGTCGCGCATGCTGGACCGGTTTTTGGCTGTTGGGATGCTGGTGTTGGCGGGATTGATCGGGGGCCACGACGGCGCTGCGACGGCCGCTCCGACGAAGGGTGCGGCTCCTGATTGCTTTTCATCGTTGCGCCAGCCCAGCGGCCGCAGCGGGCGGCTCGTGTGCGAACATCGGGCTTGGATGACGGACGAGGAGCGGGCCGATCTTGCCAAGCTGACGCGGGGGTATCTGCTGGATGCGACATGTGTAGTGTCCGTCAACATCGAGCGCGCCCTGATCGACGAGGGGCTGGCGGCCAGCGATCGGACATTCGACATTCCGCCACAGCCGGTCGTGTGCGCGCTGGAGACCAGCGGGGGACCGATGACGATTGCAGGGACATTTGCGCCCAAGGTCGTCTTCAAGGAGGGGTTTGCCGTGGATGCCACGCCGGGGCTTGGGAATGTCACCGGCGTGAACAGTTATCTCGCGTGGCCGGTGGTTGCCTATGTCAACGGTGCGACGCGGATCAAGGGCGAGATGGCGACGATGATCAACGCGTTTCGTGCAGCGCTGGCCAAGCGGCAGCAGGCGGGGCTGCGGTAGGTAGCAAGGTGCTTGCGGCGCTCATTGCTGGGTCCCGGGTCAGGCACTCGGCGTCGTGGCCTCGCCGGCCCGGGATGACAGTTACATCAGGCCGACTTGATCGAAGGCTGCGCGTTGGCGGGCTGAGACGGTGGCACTGTCGAAGCCGTCGATGGTTTCGTTGAACAAGCGATACCAGTTGCGGCGTGCGCCAAGGTGGAGGAATACGCCGCCAAGGCCGATGGCGGCGCGGTCCATGAACACGAATTCGCGCGGGATCGTCACGGGGCCTTTTTCTTTCAGGAGCTGGTGGACCTGGAAGGCTTCGCGGCGGCCGTATTCACCCGGCTGGGTGCCATCGGCGATGGTGCGTTCGCGGTCGTCGAGCAGCGGGCCGTAGATGAAGCGGGCCCAGATGGTGAGGGCGTCGATCAGGTCGCCGTTGAGGCCCTTGAAGCCCCAGCTTTCGTAGGCGTGGACGATCCGGTCGCGGTCGTTGGCGAGCAGTCCGCGATAGAGGTCGACGACGCCCTGAACGAAGGCGACGGGGAATTTTCGGACACAGCCAAAGTCAAGCAGGTTGATACCCTGAGGCGTGCCGATCGGTGCGCCCGGTGCCGATGGGCCGTCTTCAAAGACGGTGTAGTTGCCCAGGTGCGGATCACCGTGAATGACGCCGTAATGGCTGAATGGATACCACCACGCGCGGTACATGGCATCGGCCAGACGATTGCGGTCTTCGAGGGGGGCGGTCTTGTAGTCGAGCAAGGGGCGGCCCGCGAGCCAGGACATGGACAGCAGACGCGTGGTCGAGAGGTCGGGTTCTAGGCTTGGGACGCGAACGTCGGCGTGATCTTTGAAGATCAACCCATAAAGGGCCATGTGGCGGCCCTCCATGCGGTAGTCGAGTTCTTCGCGCAAGCGGTCGCCGATTTCTTCGAGCATCTGGCGGGTGTCGACGCCAGCGCCCATGCGGGCGTGGACGGCGAAGATCACGCGAAGCTGGTTCAGGTCGGCTTCGACGGCGGACTGCATGTCGGGGTACTGGAGCTTTACAGCGAGCGGGCGACCGTCGCGGGCGGTGGCGCGATGGACTTGGCCGAGGGAGGCGGAGGCTGCCGATACCTCCTCGAAGCTGCCGAACCGGGAGGCCCAATCAGCCCCCAGCTCGGACATCATCCGGCGGCGCACAAAGCCTGGGCCCATTGGGGGCGCGTTGGACTGGAGTTGGGCGAGTTCGCGGGCATATTCGGGCGGCAGCGCTTCGGGGATGGTCGACATCAATTGCGCGACCTTCATCAGCGGGCCTTTCAGCCCACCGAGTGCTGCCGCAAGTGCTGCTGCGTCGGCTTGATTATCTGCCTGTCGGCCAAACAAGCGGCCGACGGCCACGCGCGCGGCGACCGCACCGACGTTGCCGCTGACGCGGGCATATCGGGCCGCACGGCCGGAGAAGCGGTTATCTTCGTTGGACATGATATGTTGATGGCCCTCCTGGCACGCGGATTCAATACGGCAGATGCGGTCGACGGATCAGCATGTCAGCCTCCGGACTCGCTGCTATCGCCGCGCTTCGGCGAGCGGGGCCAGCCCCGCAGCCCCGCTGGGAGGCGCAGCCTCCCAGACCCACCAGTTTTTTGGAACTTAACGCCCGATTAAACTGCGACCTGAGTGCCGACTTCGACGACGCGGTCGATCGGGATTTGGAAGTAGGTCGTGGCGTCTTCGGCCTGCCGGGACATCCAGATGAACAGCTTGTCCTGGAACAGCGGCATTTCGGACTTTTTGGCGGGCTTTAGAGACCGTCGCGACAAGAAGAAACTCGTGCCGCCGATGTCGATGTTCAAGTCCTTCTTGCGGCACAGGGTGAAGACCTTGGCAATGCTGGGCGTTTCCATGAAGCCGAACTTGGCCGTCACGCGCAGGAACCCATCGGCGATCTGCTCCACCTTGACGCGGTCGGCATTCAGAACGCGCGGGGTGTCGGCGGTTTTGATGGTGAGTAGAATATTGCGCTCGTGAAGGACCCGGTTGTGCTTGAGGTTGTGCATCAACGCGGTGGGTGCTGCCAGCGGGTCGGCGGTGAGGAAGACGGCCGTGCCGGCAACCCGATGAGGGGGCTTTGCTTTCAGCTTACCCACGAGCCACTCGATATCGGCCTGGGCGTGACGGGTTTCTTTGGCCAGAACCTTTGTGCCGCGCATCCATGTTGCGATCATAAGCGCGATGACGCCGGCCATCAGCAGCGGCAGCCATCCGCCTTCGGCGACTTTCGTCATGTTGGCTGCAAAGAAGACCTGCTCGATCAACGACAGGGGGGCCATCAGCAGGGCTGCTTTCCAGAGCGGCCACTTCCACAACTTCCAGATGACGAAGAAGGTGAGCACAGACGCAATCATCATGTCGGCGGTGACCGCGACACCGTAGGCACCTGCCAGACGGCTGGAGTTTTGGAACATCAGCACGACGAGCACGACGCCCGTGAAGAGCAGCCAGTTCACGCGCGGCAGGTAGATCTGGCCAGACATGGTCTCGGACGTGTGCTTGACCTCAAGGCGCGGCACGAGGCCGAGCTGAATGGCTTGTCGGGTCAGCGAAAAGGCACCCGTGATGACGGCTTGGCTGGCGATGACGGAGGCGCAGGTCGCCAGCAACACCATCGGGATCAGCAGTTCTTTGGGATACAAGAGATAGAAAGGGTTCTCGATCGCTTCGGGATTGGCAAGGATCAGCGCGCCTTGGCCCAGATAGTTCAGCGTCAGGCAGGGCAGAATGAGCCCGATCCATGCGGCCTGGATGGGCCTGCGGCCAAAGTGGCCAAGGTCTGCGTAGAGCGCTTCGGCTCCGGTCACCGCGAGGAACACAAGTCCAAGCACCGATACGGCGAGCAAGCCGTTGTGGTAGATGAATCGAAGCCCGAAGTATGGGTTCAGAGCGACGAGAATGTCCTGATTATGCCAGTTCAACCAGATCTGGTAGGCGCCGCCTGCGCCCATGACGAGGAACCAGACGAGCGTGATGGGGCCAAAGTAGGTCGCGACTTTCGCGGTGCCGTAAGATTGGAACCAGAACAGCAGTACCAAAATGATCAACGATAACGGCATCACGTAGCCGCTCAAGGCCGGCGAGACGAGATGCAAGCCTTCCAGTGCCGACATGACCGACATTGCGGGCGTGATCACGGCGTCGCCGTAGAAGAACGACGCTCCGGCAATTCCCAGCCCGAGGATCAATGGGGAACTCGACTTTGCAACCGAACGCGCGAGCGCCATGAGAGCGAAGGTACCGCCCTCGCCCTTGTTGTCGCATCGCAGCAGGATCAGCACGTACTTGACCGTCACGATCAAGATCAGGACCCAAAAAATCAGCGACAGGATGCCCAGTACGACCGGACGCCCGGTCAGACCGGATTTCTGCGCGGCGTGAACCGCCTCCTTGAACGCATAGAGCGGGCTGGTGCCGATGTCGCCGTAGACGACGCCGACCGAACCCAATGCGAGGGCCCAAAAATTCTGGTTGTGCGAATGATCGCCACCAACGCCTGTTTCGGCGCTCGAGGTCTGTGCCATCAGGCAACTCTCATAAGATCAATTAAGATCGCTTCAGATCGCGTTTGCCGGCACCCCATCAAGGCTGGGTGACCGGCGGCTTTACGCAGTGCCGGTCGTTCGGGCGTCATCTTACAGCGCGTTCTTACTCTTGCTCAGACCGCCGCGAAAGCCCCATTTTCGCCATGAAGTGAATAACTGTGACTTGACATTTTTGGCGGACCTCTCGCGAAGCGCTGCCGACACGCGTTGAATTGGCTCGACGATTGCCGCGTTACAAGCAGCGGCGGGGATTATGACGCGGGGTCTTCTGCCCCGCGTCATGGTGGCACTTCGATCACATGGGTGGGCAATAAATCAGACGCCCGCCTTTTCCATCGCCTCCAACTCGTCGATGAAGCCAGCCAGGACCGATAGGCCTTTGCCCCAAAAGGCTGGGTCGCGGGCGTCGAGGCCAAAGGGGGCCAGCAACTCAGAGTGATGTTTGGAGCCGCCTGCCGACAGCAGGTCGAAGTATTTGCCAACGAAGCCCGGGTGAGCTTCGCGATAGAGGCCGTACAGTGAGTTCACAAGGCAGTCGCCGAACGCATAGGCGTAGACGTAGAACGGCGAATGGATGAAGTGGGGGACGTAGGCCCAGAACACCTCGTAGCCGGGTTTCAGCTCAATGGCGGGGCCAAGGCTTTCGGATTGGACGTCCATCCAGATCGCGTTGATCTGATCGGCCGTCAGTTCGCCCTTGCGGCGCTCCTCATGGACGCGGCGCTCGAAGGTGTAGAACGCGATCTGGCGGACGACCGTGTTGAGCATGTCTTCGACCTTGCCCGACAGCATGGCCTTCTTTTCCTTGGCCGATTTGGTTTCCGACAGGAGTTTCTGGAAGGTCAGCATTTCGCCGAAGACGCTGGCGGTTTCGGCTAGCGTCAGCGGGGTTTGCGACAATAGCGGCCCCTGTTTGGCGGCCAGCACCTGGTGGACGCCATGGCCCAGTTCATGGGCCAAGGTCATCACATCGCGGGTTTTGCCTTGGTAGTTCATCAGCACGTAGGGGTGCACTGAGGGAACGGTAGAGGCGGAAAAGGCGCCCGGCGTCTTGCCGGGCCGCACGGGGGCGTCGATCCAGCGCTTATCAAAGAACTGCTTTGCGATGGTCGCCATTTCTGGTGCGAAGGTTCCGTAGGCCGACAGCACCATATGCTGGGCCTCGTCCCAAGGGATCACGCGTTCGGGCTTGTCGGGTAGGGGGGCATTGCGGTCCCAATGGGCGAGCTTGTCCTGGCCGAGCCATTTGGCTTTCAGGGCATAGTAGCGATGCGACAGGCGCGGGTGGGCTTCGCGCACGGCTGCGACGAGCGCATCAACGACTGGGGCTTCGACTCGGTTGGCCAAGTGGCGGCTATCGGCGACATCTTTGAAGTTGCGCCAGCGATCGTTGATTTCCTTGTCTTTCGCGAGCGTGTTGGTGATGAGCGTGAACAGGCGGATGTTGGCGCTGAAGGTTTTGGACAAAGCTTGCGCGCCTGCGCGGCGCTTGGCCGGGGCGGCGTTCGACAGCAGATTGAGGGTCGGCTCAAGGGTGAGGGGGGCTGGCTCGCCTTCGACGTCGAAGCGCAGATCGGTCATCGTCTCGTTGAACAAGCGGTTCCATGCGCCCCGCCCGGTCTGGGATTTTTCGGTGAACAGGGTTTCGAGCTTCTCGTCGAGCTGGTGGGGCTTTTCTTTGCGCAGGTCATCGAACCAGGGCTTGTAGCGCGCCAGCGCCGGGTCGCTCATCGCGGTCGCCAGATCGGCTTCGGCGATCTGGTTCAATTCAAGCTCGAAAAAAATCAGATCCGTAGAAATCTGGGTCAGTTGCTCGCCGACATCCTGGCTGAATTTTGCGCGCTTGGGGTCGGACTGGTCGCCGACGTAATACAGGCCGGAATAGGAGCCGACTTTGCCGAGCAGGTCGGAGAGTTCTTCGTAGGCGACAACGGCCTGGGCGAGGGCTGCGCCGTCGCGGCCAATCACTGCAAGGTGGCCCTGGTATTTCGATTTCAGGTCGCGCGCGAGGCTGGCACCCCGTTCGATGTCGCGTTTCAGTTCGGGGGCCTCGGGACCGGTATAAAGGTCGTCGAGATTCCATTCGGGGAGCGTGCCGAGGGCTACTTGTTCGGCTGCGGACGAAGCGGTCATGGGGCCTCTTTGGTGGTGACTGCGCTGGCGGCAATATGGGCGGGGGGCCGTGATTTCACAAACGGAATTGGCGGGTTACTGCGCTCGTTCGAGATAGGGGATACGCGTTTGCCCGCGCGGGGGATTGGCATCCCGCCACGGCCCACATTTTTTGCGGCTTAAAGTGGCTCAGAGGCAGCCGGTGCGCTGCTTTTCGGCGACGGCGCGGGACTTGACGTCGTTGGAGGCAGCCGGGAAACGCGTTGTCAGTTCGTTCAGCGAGGAGCACGCGGCATCTTTCTGGCCCATGCGGCCAAGTGACATGGCGAGCTTTAACAGGCTGTCGGGCGCTTTGCCGCTTTTGCCGTAGGTTGTGTAGCCCTTCAAGAATGCGCTGGCGGCCGGTTTGAACTGACCGCGCACGAAAAAGGATTCGCCGAGCCAGAACTGGGCGTTGCCCGCGAGGGTGTCGCTGGGATAGCGCTTCAGGAACTCGTCGAACGCGGTTTCAGCTGCGCCGTAGTCTTGTTGGAGCAGGTAGCCGTACGCTGCTTCGTAGAGTTGCTTGGGATTAGCTCCGTCGGCGGGCGGACTTGCCGCAGCGGTGACAGGAGCGGGCGAGGGCTGTTGGGATTGCCAAGCGGGCGAAGACGCAGCGGCGAGCACGCCTTCGATCGAATCAGGCGCGGTTTGGACTGTCGTCGAGCCAAAACCGGACGACGCGGCGGGTGCGGGGATGGCCGATGGTGGCGCGCCGGCGGCTTCCGAGCGCCGTTGACTGCCAGTTTGGCTGGCACGGACCTGCTCGCTCAACTGCTGGACTTGAGCGGTGAGGCTGCGGACCTGGGCTTCGAGCCCGGAGACGCGGGCTTGATCCATTCCGCTGCCCGCTTCAGGTGCGCCGCCGCGATAGGCGGGCGAGGCGGACGCTGCGCCGTTGGATTTGGCGAAACTGTCGAGCGTGCCGACGACGACCTGCATGTCAACAAGCTGTTCTTCCAGGCTTTCGATGCGCTGGCGCAAGGCGGAATCGCTTGTGGAACCAGCGGTTGCCGTCTCGGGCTTTGCTTTTGCGGCAGCAGGCGGGCTGGCTTTGGCCTTAGGCGGCCCGGGCACGGCAACGGGAGGCGAGGCAGTCCCCTGGGCCACAGATTGGCCCGGGAACGCCGCAATAGCTGCCAACAGTGCGGCTTGGAGAAGGGGCAATTTAGCCGGGAAGCCGAGCATTTGTGGCGTGTCCGTCGAAGACCGAGAATGCTGTCGTTTTTACAAATGGCCGGCTGACAACATGCCGACTGGAACGTGTTGGCGCGTTCTTACCAAAGCTCGCGCCGACTGTCGCCTGCTCAGCGGTCGACGCGTATCGCATGTCCACCGGGATGTGACCCAACCGCACCGCACGCCTCGGGGCGTCAGCGCACGAGTTGGGGGATCAAGAACCCGCGCGGCTGTTGAGCACGGTTTGGGCGCGGCGGTTCTGCGACCAGCAGGAAATGTCGTTGCAGACGGCGACCGGGCGTTCCTTGCCGTAGGATACCGTGCGGAGGCGGGCTGCCGTGACGCCGTTCTGGGCGAGGAAGTTGCGGACCGCCGTGGCGCGCTTGGCACCTAGAGCGATATTATATTCGCGGGTGCCGCGTTCGTCGGCGTGGCCTTCGATGGTCACCGTGAACTGCGCATACTGGGCGAGCCAGCGCGACTGCTTTTGCAAGGTGGCCTGCGATTCGGGCGTCAGGTCTGTGCTGTCGGACGAGAAGTAGACGATGTCGCCGACGTTCACCGAAAAGTCTCGGGCGGTGCCCGGCGTTACGGGGCCGCCTTTGCCGCCTGGACCGAGCAAAGCGCTATCAGGGCCGTTTGCGTCTTTGTTGGCGCACGCTGCCACTGCCAGCACTGCAGCGCTTATCAACAGCGCGCGAAAGACCTGGCGTGGGGTGATCGAAGCAGCCATCTCAGTTTCCTTTTCGTCGGTAACGTCTCGCCGGGATCGCCGGTGTGGTTCATCAAAGCCATGCGCGTTCGACGCCTTCACTGCGGGTACGCGATGGATCGTGCGAAAATATGGCCGCAGCGTGCGTTGATTGGGGAATAGCAGACTTGCACCCGCGAAAGAATGCGGAGTTGCCGACTGGTCACAGATATTGTGACGCATCGCGCGGCTGCTGCGTCGAAGTGATCTAGATCGCACTTACGCCGCACAGGATTGGTGAGACGGTGTGCGCTGGCGCTGGAATGCGCGGCGAAGATTGTGCGGATCGGTGCGGCTAAAAACATCAAAGGCCGACCTGGACAGTGCGTAGCACCACCAGACCGACCTTTTTGATATCAACCCTTGGCTTGCGCCAAGGAATGAATTAGCGAGCGACCTGCTCAGCAGCTGGGGCGCCGAGCTTCATTGGGGTGTGTTCGACTTCGCGACGGCAAGCGCCGAGAGCAACTGCAGCGACGATTGCGAGAACGAGAACGCTTTTCATGGTCTTCTCTCCTGGAGTCTTAAGTGAAAATAAATAACCTGACCGAAGCCCGAATTAGCGAGCAACCTGCTCAGCAGCTGGAGCGCCGAGTTTCATCGGCGTATGTTCGACTTCGCGACGGCAAGCGCCGAGAGCGACAGCCGCGATGACCGTAAGAACGATCAGCCCCGTGTAAGCCTTCATAGTGTGTCTCCTGCTGCTTTATCGGCACTAGCCGTATATTGGGGTACCGGTGTGGTGGGTTTTGATCAAGGATAGAGGGCACTAAGGGACTGTTTTCCGGCTGTGTTGATGCGAAAAAGACACGCCGTGATCACCTGTCCTCAGGCCGTTCGGCAACGGCTGCAAATCAGGGCGAAGACGTTGATCCGTCACCTAGATTTGCTGTCGCGTCCGCTCAGCAACTTGGCAGTTATTAACACCCAGAATCGTTAAGACCGGGTAAACGCCCGTATCAATCTTGAACGGTGATTTTTATCCCCTGGGCCTGGGCACCCGAAGCCGATCGGCGAGAATCAGCGCCGGGATGCTCGTGCCGCGCGACATACAAACGGCGCCGTGCGAGGCACGATGCCGTTTGGTTGCATCACCGCTTCGGCGATTAGTTCAGCACCGGCGACCATGCGGGGTCGGAGGCGAAGGCGGGGGTGGGAACGGTGCGCTCGTTATAGCCGGTGACGTCGACCGAGCGGATCTGGGGGCCAGCCTTCGCGCCCTGTCCCTCGCGGAAGAACATCAAAACGCGACCGTTGGGGGCCCAGGTCGGGCCTTCGCCGTGGTAGCCGCTGGACAGTGTGCGTTCGCCGCTGCCATCGGGACGGATGACGCCGATCTGGAAGCCGCCGCCAGCCTGCTTGGTGAAGGCGATATAGTCGCCGCGCGGGCTCCAGACGGGGGTGGAGTAGCGGCCCTCGCCGGTCGACAGGCGGCGGACGCCTGAGCCGTCGGCGTTCATGACGTAAAGCTGCTGGGTGCCTTCGCGGTCGGACTCGAACACGATCTGGCGGCCATCGGGGGAGTAGCAGGGACCGGTATCGAGGCCCTTGGTCTGGGTGAGCTGGCGGTATTGCTTCGAGCGCAGGTCGAACTCGAAGATCGAGGTGTCGGTGCCGCTCGACACGCTCATTAAGAGGCGTTGACCGTCCGGTGAAAAGCGGGGGGCGAAGGTTTCGCCGGGGAAGTCGCCGACCTGCTGGCGCTGGCCGGTTTCCAGGTTCATGACGTAGACCTTGGCCTTGTCGCCCTGATAGCCCATGAAGGTGATTTCCTGGGACACGGGGTTGAAGCGGGGGGTCAAGACGAGGTCCTTGCCCTGGCTCAAAAGGCGCACGTTCGCCCCGTCCTGGTCCATGATCGCGAGGCGTTTGATGCGTTTTTCTTTCGGGCCGGTTTCGTCGACATAGACGACACGGGTATCGAAATAGCCCTTTTCACCGGTCAGTTGTTCATAGATCTGGTCGGCGATCAGATGGCCGATGCGACGCCAGTTCTGGGCGGTCGTTGCAAAGCGCTGACCGGCTTTCTGGCGACCGTTGACCACGTCCCAGAGGCGGAATTCGGAGACGATGCGGCCGTCCGGGCTGCGGGAGACCTTGCCGACCGATAGGGCGTCGGCCTTGATGGCTCGCCAGTTGGCGAAGTTGGGGGCGGTGTTTACATCGCGCACCTGCTCCAGGTAGGAGGCAGGGTCCAAGACTTTGAAGAGCCCCGAATTGCCCAGATCGGCGGCGACGACGGCTGCAACGTCCTGGCCCAGTTTGGGGTCGTCGCTGATGAAGAACGGGATTGCGATGGGGGTCGGTGCGATCTGTCCTTGGCCGGTTGACCCTACGAGGCCCTGGGCGTGGAGCTGCGCCGACGCAAGCGGCAATGCCAGCATAATTAGGGCCGCGAAAAGAGCGAAGCGAGTGGCGTACCGGACGAAGATCATGGGAGCTTTCTATCGCTAGAGCATTTTGCTGGGGTCGAACGCCCAGCTTTTGATATCGCGCCAATTTGCGTATTTATCGGCAGGAAGTTCGAAGGGCACGCAGGATTTTACGGCGCGGACGGCTGCTTCGGCTGCAACCGTGAACAACGGATTGTTTTGGGGCTGTAGGATTTGGGGTTCGCCGTCAAGCGTGCCGTCCGGCTTCAGACGCCAGGACAACGTGACGATGGGCGTTTGCGAGCCGCCGCCGCCGGCTGGCAACCGCCAGCAGCCGCGCAGTTTGCTGTCGATCAGGGAGGCCAGCATATCGGCTTCGCGGGCAGACAGTACGCTGTCGCGGCCCTCCTTGGTGCCAGCCGACGGGCCAAGGTTGGTCGCGGTTTTGCTGTCGCCGGTGGGCTTGGCGCCGGACGTTTTGTTCGATTTGTCGAGCAGCGCCTTTTGCGCGGCGTCGTCGGGAGTCTTGTTCAGCAGTTCTGCCAATTTGTTGGGATCGAACTTCTTCTTGTCGGCTTCGAGCTTGGCCAGACGCTTTTTCTCGGCTTCGTCTTTTTTGCGCTTTTCCTCAGCGAGCTTTTTCTTCAGTTCGGCAGCCTTGGCGGCGGCGTCGGCCTTGGCTTTGGCCTCGGCGGCCTTGCGTTCGGCTTCGAGCTTGGCGGCCAGCGCTGCCTGCTCCTCGGGCGTTGGGCCAGCGGGTTCCGGTGGGGGCGGCTCGGCGAGCTTTTGGGCGATTTCGTCGGGCTTGGGGGGCTCGGGCTTGGGCGGCTCGACCTTCGCTGGCTCGGGCTTTGGCGGCTCGGGCGGGGGAGGCGGCGTTTCCTCGACTGGAGGCGGCGGCGCGGGCGCGGGCGGGGCCGCCTTTGGTTTGGCGGCTTCCTTGGTGTTTTCTTCCTCGGAGGGTTTGTCGGCAGCCTTCGACTCGAGGTTCTTGGTGTACTGGTCGCCCTGCTTCATGCGGGTGAACTCAGACGGCGTCACGATCGCGACCGAAATGGGCACGACGTCGGGGACGACAATTTCTGGCGTCTGGTGGAGGTTGAGAACCATCCAACCCATCAGAAGCACATGAAGCGTCAGCGATATGATGAACCCGAGCCGCATAACGTGAGTGCTCAGCCTCCCTCTTCAACCTCGGTGACCAACGACACTTTTTTGAAGCCACCGGCGGAGATGCGCCCCATGACTTTCATGACGGTGCCATAGCTGACCCCTTTGTCGCCGCGTACGAACACCGGCTCGTCTTCGCCTTTGCGGGCGGCAGACAAGGTTTTGAGTTTGGCAACGAGGTCGGGCAGGGGGATCAGAGCTTCGGCGATGAAAACGTCGCCATTAGCCTTGATCGAGATCGCGAGCGGATCGCCCTTTGATTCCAGCTGCTTGCCTTTAGCTTGCGGAAGATCGAGGGGGACGCCGACGGTGAGCAGCGGAGCTGCCACCATGAAGATGATCAACAGCACGAGCATCACGTCCACCATTGGCGTGACGTTGATCTCACTCATCGGGGCCTTGCGGCTGCGGCGACGGCCGCGACGACTTCCGCCTCCACCATTGCCCGTATTGAGGCTAGCACCCATGTGGAAGTCCTTTTTTGGCGGGATTTTTCACGGAAAACCGCAAGAACACTTTTCCTAAATCGTTCTTTTCCTTGCGGGATTTTTCACGGAAAACCGCAAGAACACTTTTCCTAAATCCCGCTTAGGTCCTGGTATCTATCTGGCGCGACACGATGGCTGCGAACTCGTCGGCGAAGGCTTCCAGCCGGTGGCTGATCTGGCCTGAGTCGGCGGAGAATTTATTGTAGAATACCACGGCGGGGATGGCGGCAACGAGGCCGAGCGCGGTCGCAAACAGGGCTTCAGCGATGCCTGGCGCGACGACGGCAAGCGAGGTGTTCTTCGAGATCGCGATGGCCTGGAAGCTCGACATGATGCCCCAGACGGTGCCGAACAGCCCGACGAACGGCGCGGTCGAGCCGACGGTTGCCAGGAACAACAGTCGGCGGTCGAGGCGCTCCATCTCGCGGGCAATGGTGACGTCCATCACCTTTTCCACGCGGAGTTGAATGCCGCCGAGTGCGCGGATGTTGCCTTCGACGGAGCGTTTCCATTCGCGCATGGCGGCGACGAACAGTGCGGCCATGGTGATGTTTTTGCTGCGCTGGAGGTTGTTGTAGATTTCGTCGAGCGACTGGCCGGACCAGAACGATTGCTCGAAGCGATCGCTCTCCATACGGGCGGTGCGAAAGGCCAGCAGCTTTTCGATAATGATCGCCCATGACCAGACAGATGCGAGCATCAGTCCGACCATCACAACCTGCACGACGATATGTGCGTGCAGGAACATGCTGACGAAGCCGACGCCGCCGTCAGCGGGCGCAAGGTTTGCGTCTTTGACGACGTTCGCCGGGCTCATTTGCAGAAAGAAGCCGGTAAAACCGGCACCCGAGATCAGATTGGGCATGCCCGTCAGTAAATCCGTCGGTGTCATTCGCTGTCCCGTCCTGATGGTCCTGTTGCAGCCGTCGCGTTTGGCAGACTTTTCGTCTGGCCGGATTTTTGGCTGCCGCCACACGAAAGCGCCCGCCGCGATCTGCTGCGCGACGAGCGTCATGTGCCGGTTGCCCTGCATACGCTGTTGTTGCCGTGCAATATGACGAAACAAGGACACGGATGCGTGAGATAAGGTCACGGTCTCCACAGGTTTTGATGGGAATTTCGACGAAAGCTCAGGTGGCGGGTGCCAGTTGGCGCGCGATGAAGCGGAATTCCTGCGTTTTACCGCCGAAGCCGTATGCGGACGCGGGGACTTCATGGACGAGGACATAGCTCTCGGAATGGACCTGGCCGAGCAGGCCGCTCATCGCCGCGAAGACGTGGTCGAGGTAGGCAGCGAGCTCGGGTTTCGTGTTGGTACCGTCAACGACCTTGATGTCGAGCCAGAAGGTCTGCGCGGATTGACTTGCCAAGGATTGGCCGCCAGCGAACCAATGGCTTGGATCAATGTAGGTGAGGGCGACGGCCGTGACGGTCGGGTCTTTTTTCAGATGGGTACGGGTCAAACCGGTGATGGTCGTCGCGAGGGCGTGGGCGAAGTCTTTGTCGAGAGGTCGGGTGACGGCGACGGTGATGATTGGCATGGATGGGCTCCTTTGGCTGGTGGTGAGCGCAATTTGGCCTGGTCCACTATTTTATAAAATTGAATTGTTTCGAATAAACCATTCGATATATTCGAAGCATGAGCCTCCTTGATCCAGAACTGCTGCGGACGTTTATCGCCTTCGTGGATGGCGGCAGCCTCGCCCGGGCGGCCAGCAGCGTGAACAGGTCGGCGTCCGCGGTTACGGCGCAAATGCAGCGGCTGGAGGAGATCGTCGGCGAGCCGTTGCTGGCGCAAGCCGGACGTGGGCGGGTTTTGACACCGACTGGTGAGGAACTCGCGGGCCATGCGCGGCGGATATTGGCGGCTCACCGGGAGGCGTGGCTCAGCATCAAGGGGGCGCGGGCGGATGGGCAGGTTTCGATCGGGGCCACGCAGGACTTTGCCGACAGTGGATTGCCCGCGCTGATCGAGACGTTCGCACGGACGCATCCCCGCGTGCGGCTGGAACTGCGGATCGGGCGGTCCAGCGAACTGGCGGCGGCTTTCGATGCCGGTACGCTCGACGTGGTAATTGCCATGCGGGCGGGGATGGCAAAGCACGAAATCGGCGTCATCAGGGAACCCATGACGTGGCTTTGTGCGACGGGCGGCTTGGCCATGAACGCGGGTGCCGACGAGGTGCCGCTGGCACTGCTGGACCCGCCATGCGGTTTCCGGTCGGCGGCGATTGCGGCCTTGGACCGGGCGGGACGCTCGTTTCGGATCGCAGCCACCAGTTCGAGTTTGGCTGGATTGCGGGCGGCGGTGCGCGGCGGGATTGCCGTGACGTTGCGAACGGCGCGCTGGATCGGGCCGGGCGTGGGGATTGCGCCCGAGCAGATGACGTTGCCAAAGATGCCCGATGCCGAATTCTCAATTCGGCTACAGCCAGAGGCCCGCAGCATCGCCGCCGACTATGCGGACCTTTTGCGCGATGGATTGAGCAAAGCTTAATCACTGCGGCGCGCACGATTTAATTTGATGCCCGATTTAATGGCAGCCCTGGAACCAGCGTCTGGGACCGGCGTTTATTACGCATCGATGAGACAAACGCTCATGCGGCCATTTGCGCTACTCGTCGAGGTCAAACTCAATGGGAGATATTGCTATGAAGACGACAGCGAAAGTCGCTGCTATTTGCGCTGCTCTGCTTTTGCCGACAACGGCATTTGCAATGTCGGATGTGGACTGCAATGCGGCATGGACGAAAGCCGATGCAAATGCCGACGGTAAATTGAGCGGCGGCGAAGGCACAAGCTATTACGCAAGCATGCAGGCTGCCAAGAAGCCAGTAGCCGCCGACGCGATGACCAAAGACATGTTCATGACGAACTGCAAGACGGACATGTTCGTGCCGACGGCTGCAGCTGCCAAACCCGATGTAGGCGCGCCGCTCGCTGGTGCCAACAGCTTCACGGAAACTCAAGCCAAAGACCGCGCGACGGCTGCCGGTTATTCCAGCGTTTCGGCGCTGAAAAAAGACGACAGCGGCATCTGGCGCGGAACGGCATCCAAGGACAGCAAGACTGTCAATATTGCCGTCGATTTCAAGGGCAACGTGGTCACCAATTGACGCCAACAGGAGCGAGTCATGCAAACGCACAGCAGAATTTATGATAGCTACGAACAGGCCACAAAAGCCGTTCGCGATCTGGAACGGGCCGGCGTGCCATCGGGCGACATCAGCCTTGTCGCCAACCAGCAAGCGCGCGACGCATATTCGACCGACGATGACGGATCGAGCACGGCATCAGGGGCTGGCATCGGCGCCGTCGTTGGCGGCGGCACCGGCCTATTGGCGGGTCTTGGGATACTGGCCATTCCCGGCATCGGACCCGTGGTTGCCGCTGGATGGTTAGCGGCGACCGCCCTTGGTGCAGTGGTCGGGTCGGCCGCTGGCGGCTTGGTCGGCGCACTCGTGGAAACGGGCGTTTCGGAAGAAGACGCGCACTTTTATTCCGAAGCGGTTCGCCGCGGCGGCACGCTTCTGACCGTGCGCAGCAGCCAGCCGGGCGATCGCATTCTCGCGATCCTGGACGGATATGATCCTGTCGATCCGACAACGCGCCGGAATGAATATACGCAATCGGGCTGGACGAAATTCGACGCAAATGCGCCGATGTATCGGCCCGATCACAGCGACGGCGAGCGTAACCGCCGGGCGTAATACGACGCCGCTATAAAAAAAGCCGGCAGCTTTCTCAAGCTGTCGGCTTTCTATTTTGAGTCACAGCGGGATGTGATTAATCCAACAGATCTTTCGGCACCACACCGCCGTTATCAGCGAGTTTCTGCATCACGGCTTTGTGGAGCCAGACGTTCATCTTTGCTGAATCGCCCATGTCGCCGGTGTAGCCGAGTTCCGTTGCCAGCGATTTGCGGGCAGCAAGGCTCGAGTCGAGCTTCAAGAGCTTCATCAGATCCACGATCGACTTCGTCCAATCGAGCTTCTCGTCGGTCTTGTCGTCGATGGCATCGAGGATCGCCATGACGTCGACGGGGGCCTTGGCCGCGGCGGTCGCGGCTGCGGCGGTGCCGACGGCTGCGGCTGGCGTCGCGGTGTTGTTGGCGGCGACGACGACGGGGGCGCCTTCGGCACCGCGCGCGACGGCTGCCGTATCGGCAGGGGCTGCTTCAGCGTGGGCGGGCTTGCCGAAAATCGCCTCCGAAATGCTTCCGAAAATGCTCATGATGGTTCTCCAGGCAGTCAGCAACGCCGGATTGACGCCGCTTTGATCGGTTCAAGGGCAGTAGAGGAGTGGGCGCTTCAGCTCAACCACTCAGGCAGACGAGACTTATACTCTGGCAATGAATAAATGCCCGCCGCGAACCTGGGCGCGCGTTCAGGCGTTGTACTTGCGTTATGCGGATCGGCGCCCCATACTTCGCATTATCGGAACTATGGATTAATCCTGTCCGCAACTCTTCTTATCGAGGATCGCATGACCATAGATGCACTGTTTCAGCCCGGTTCGCTGGGCTCCATCTCGTTGAAGTCGAAAATAGTGATGGCACCGTTGACGCGTTCGCGCGCCGATACGCGGGGCGTTCCGTCCGAACTTGCGGCGCAGTATTACAGCGACCGTGCCGAAGGGGCTGGACTTGTCATTGCGGAGGCGACGCAGGTTTCGTTCGGCGCGCAAGGGTATTGCCGTACGCCGGGGGCGCACACGCCCGAGCAGATGGCTGGATGGACGCGGATCGTGGAGGCCGTGCACGCGCGTGGCGGGAAAATTGCCCTGCAGTTGTGGCATTGCGGACGGATCACTCACAAGCTCAACCGCGTGGAGGGGACCGAGGCTGTTGGGCCCAGCGCCGTGGTTGCTCCGGGGCAAATGTATACCGATCAGGCCGGGATGCAGCCGCACGACATGCCGCGCGCGCTCACCGTTGACGAGATCGGGGCTATCGCGGGCGATTTTGCGACGGCCGCCCAGCTTGCGGTGGATGCCGGGTTCGACGGGGTCGAGATCCATTCGGCGAACGGGTATCTGCGACACCAGTTTCTGTCGTCGAATGCGAACCTGCGGACGGACATGTACGGTGGCTCCATGGAGAACCGGATGCGGATGCCGTTGCAGGTCGTCAAGGCTGTTGTGAACCGGATCGGGGCCGATAAAACGGGCATTCGAGTCAGTCCGGGCCATGTGTTCAATGGCATCGAAGAGCCGGATATGGAGACGCTGTATCCGGCCTACTTCAAGGCGCTCGATGGATTTGGGCTCGCGTATCTGCACGTGATGCGGGCGTTTGCCAACACGGTCGAAACGGACGTCGTGGCGATGGCGCGCGCGGCCTACACCGGCAAAATCATCGCGTGTGGCGGGTATACGGGCGAAACGGGTGCCGCGCTGATTGCGTCGGGGGCCGCCGATGCGGTCGCATTCGGGAGGGCGTTTATCGCCAATCCCGATCTCGTCGCGCGGATCAAGGCCGGTGCGCCGCTGAATACGCCAGATCAGGCGACGTTCTATACCCCGGGGCCAAAGGGGTATGTCGATTATCCGACAATGGACTGGGTCTAAGCCAACTCGTCGGGCGACCGCCCGAACCGGTTTGGGGGATTGCCCCCCCCCAAACCCCCTTCTTTTTTGGGACTTTAGGTTTTCGACCTACGGCTACCCCCACCCCTAAACCCCTCCCCTCAAGGGGGAGGGGAACCGGCGCAGTGCGCACCTTGACGCCTTTAGTCGGCGAAGGGGTCGCGCATGAGGATAGTGTCTTCGCGCTCGGGACTGGTTGAGAGCAGCGTGACCGGGCACTCGATCAGTTCTTCGATGTGGCGGACGTACTTGACGGCCTGGGCTGGCAAGTCGGCATACTTGCGTGCGCCGCGCGTCGAGCCGGTCCAGCCTTCAAACGTTTCGTAAATGGGCTTCACGCGGGCTTGGCTGTTCTGACCCGCAGGCAGGCGGTCGATGCGCTGACCGTCGAGCTCATAACCGACGCAGAGCTTGATTTCCTTGAAGCCGTCGAGAACGTCGAGCTTGGTCAGTGCGATACCATCAATGCCGGACACCTTGACAACCTGGCGCACGAGGACGGCATCGAACCAGCCGCAGCGGCGCTTGCGTCCGGTCACGGTGCCGAATTCGTGGCCCTTCTGGCCGATCAGTTCGCCGGTCTCGTCCATCAGTTCGGTCGGGAACGGGCCCGAGCCGACACGGGTGGTGTAGGCTTTTGCGATGCCCAGCACGTTGCCGATGGCGCGGGGGCCGATGCCGGAGCCGGTGGCGGCCTGGGCCGCGATCGTGTTCGACGAGGTCACGAACGGATAGGTGCCGTGGTCGATGTCGAGCAAGGCGCCTTGTGCGCCCTCAAACAAGATGCGCTTGCCAGCCTTGCGGGCCTTGTCGAGCAAGTCCCAGGTTGCGTCTTTGTAGAGCAGGACCTTGGGAGCGATGGCTGCCAATTCTGCCGTGAGTGTCGCTTTATCAATGGCTGGCTTGTCGAGGCCGCGACGCAGCGCGTTGTGGTGCACCAGCAGGCGGTCGATTTTGGCATCGAGCGAGTCGAAGTTGGTGAGGTCCTGGAGGCGAAGTGCGCGGCGGCCGACCTTGTCTTCGTATGCCGGTCCGATGCCGCGACCGGTGGTGCCGATTTTGCCGGCACCTGCGGCTTCCTCGCGGAACTGGTCGAGTTCGCGGTGGAGCGGCAGGATGAGGGTGGCGTTTTCGGCGATCCGCAGGTTGTCGCGATTGACGACGACACCTTGGGCGACGAGGCGTTCGATTTCGGAAACGAGCGCCCACGGGTCGACGACGACACCGTTGCCGATGATGCCGAGTTTGCCGGGGCGAACGACGCCGGACGGCATCAGCGACAGCTTGTATGTCACGCCGTCAATGACAAGCGTGTGGCCAGCGTTGTGGCCGCCCTGGAATCGAACCACGATGTCGGCGCGTTCCGACAGCCAGTCGACGATCTTGCCTTTACCTTCATCGCCCCACTGGGCACCGACCACAACCACGTTTGCCATAGGAGTTCTCATGAAAAAGCCCCGGCAACGCCGAGGCTGAAATAACATCTCAAGCTCTTATATCTCAGTTTCACGACAAGAGAAGAGAGCAAGCGTCGCGGCTATGATGGCGTGGACCAACGCTCTTCAAGCTCGGCGATCCGCCGGTCAATCTTGGTTTCGAAATGCGTCAGGCGGCCCATCAGCTCACTCTTCAACATAAGTTCGATGTCGGCGGTCGAATTTTTGATCTGTTGTTGAACCGCGAAAAAGCGCTGGTCGACGGCTTGGAAACGTTGGTCAAAGGCCTGAAATCGTTGATCGAAGGCTTCGAAATGACGACGGTTGCTCTCGACCAACGAAAGCACGAGGTCCTGCAGCCGACGGGTATCGGCGCGCGCCTCTCTGAGCTCAGCGCGCGTTTCCTTCTGCTCAGCGCGCGCTTCTTTGATGTCGGCGCGGAGTTCCTGGAGAATAGTCAGAATGAGCGTCTGATCGGCGTCGGCCATCTGCAGCTTTCGGCTTACGATAACAATTACCTTACGACACTAGAAGATTTCAGGGGGCGACACAAGGCAGCCCGAGGCTGAACGGCGGCGCACAAAAATTATCTTCGCGTTAGCAAGCGTCTGAATTGGCACAGGTAATCCGTGGCGCAGGAGTGCCTGTTGGCCTGAAAAGCGACAGTGTGGTGGCGAAAGCAACGGCTTGTTTACGGATGTCGGGCAATCTCATGAGTGTTGAGTGAGTTGCTGGATGCTGAGTGTCTTGAGTTGAGACAAGAAGCGGAATTCGTCTGGTAGCGGTCTGCTCGGTTCAGTCCCCCGTTTCGTTGAGTTTAAGCGTTCATGTCCAAGCGTGTTTTGATCGTCGATGACGATCCTGCCCAGCGTCGCATTCTCGAAGAGACCTTGAAGCGGCTGGGTTATGAGACCAAGTCGGCGGCGTCCGGCGAGCAGATGCTGGCAATGTTCGACGGGCCAGATGGTGCCTCGATCTCCCTCGTGCTGCTGGATCTAGTGATGCCAGGCCTGGGCGGCATGGCGGCCCTGACGGCGCTGCAGTCAAAAGGCAACATGCCTCCGGTGATCGTGCAAACGGCCAACGGGTCGATTGATGCGGCGATTGCTGCGATGCGGGCCGGTGCGGTCGATTTCGTGATGAAGCCCGCGAGCCCCGAACGGCTCGACGTTTCCATCAAGAGCGCGCTCAAAATCGAGGCGCTGGCCGGCGAGATTACGCGGATCAAGAAAAAAGCGGACGGCACGCTGACGTTTAACGATCTGATCGTGCGCGGCGAGGCGATGGCGCGGGTCGTGAACCTGGGCCGCCGGGCTGCTGCCTCCAACATTCCCGTGCTGATCGAGGGCGAAAGCGGCGTCGGCAAAGAATTGATTGCACGCGCCATTCAGGGCGAGAGCGAGCGGGCAGGACGTCCGTTCATCACCGTCAACTGCGGCGCGATCCCGGAAAACCTCGTCGAAAGCATCCTGTTTGGGCACGAGAAGGGGTCGTTCACCGGGGCGACCGACAAGCGGATCGGCAAATTCCAGGAAGCCGACGGCGGCACGCTGTTCCTCGACGAAGTCGGCGAACTGCCGCTGGATGCGCAGGTCAAGCTGTTGCGCGCCTTGCAGGAAGGCGAGATTGATCCGGTCGGCGCTAAGAAACCGGTGAAGGTGAACTTCCGGCTCATTTCGGCGACCAATCGCGACATGATTCAGCAGGTCAAGGACGGCAAGTTCCGCGAAGACCTGTATTACCGCCTCAACGTGTTCCCGATCCATGTTGCGCCGCTGCGCGAACGGATTTTGGACGTGCCGGAACTCGCCAGCCACTTCATGGCGCGGTTTGCTGCCGAAGAGGGCAAGCGCGTCACGGGGTTTACTGGCGACGCCATGCGGCTGCTGCAGTCGTACTCGTGGCCGGGCAATGTGCGGCAGCTCGAAAATGCAGTGTTCCGCGCGACCGTGATGGCGGATGGGCCGGAGCTGACGGTGGCGGAGTTCCCACAGATCGCGGCTCACGTCGACGGGTTTGTGGCCGAAGTTCCAGCCGCGCCGGCGTACGTGGACAAGCATCCTGCCTACACGGGACCGGCGTTATTGGGCGCTGAAGAGAGCGTGCCCCAGACCGTTGAACTCAAGGGCACGAACGGCGCGCTCGGGATTGCTGCGATGTCGGGAGACGGCGAAATCCGTCGGCTTGAGGACATCGAAGCCGACATGATCCGGCTGGCGCTTGGACGCTATCGCGGGCACATGACCGAAGTCGCCAAGCGGCTCAACATCGGCCGGTCGACACTATATCGCAAGATGCAGGAATATGGGCTGGAACCGCGCGTGAATTGAGTTTTTCGCCTCGCGCAGCTTTTGTGCCTCACGCGCCATAGCGCTCCGGCGGGGCGGCGGACCACCGCCGGGTCGCGTTGCTCCCTGTGGCCTGCGGCCACACGTAAGGGCCATGATTCCGCTGGCAATGTCGCTATCCGCGCCATAGCGCCCCGGCGGGGCGGCGGACCACCGCCGGGTCGCGTTGCTCCCTAAACCCAGCGGGTTTGGGATTCTGCCGCACGCGCTGTGGCGCTGCGGCGGGGGCGGCGGACTGCCTTGTTTGCTTGCGGCATTGACCGATGTCATCGGTTTGCGAGCAAAGCTGGTGTAGGGAGGTAACGGGCCTTTCGAAGTTTGGCCCGGTGCCACCACCCGAAAAATTGGGTCGGGTTGCTCTCGTGCGTCTGGTTATGGCCACGGTGTTCGCTTAAATAGGCTGTAACGTGGAGTTACAGTCATGCGCCCCTTCGTTCGTGTTTCGACTGCGTTGCTGTTAGCGACGACGATGAGTTCCATCGCGCTGACGGCCGGGAAGGCGCAGACTACGGTGACTGGAGCGCTGCAGACGCAGCCGCTGGCACGAGCGTCCGAAAACCCGGTCAATCTGACGCCGCCGTCACCGGCAGCACTCGCCATCAAGGCGCGGCTGGCGGAACGGCGCGACAGGTCGGCGCTGGCGACCGTCGAGGAAGTCAAAGCCGTCGGAGCGTTTTTTGAAGCGCGCGAAGGGAAAAGCCTGTTCGCGGATGCAAACGGGCTGACACCGCGGGCCGTCGCTCTCCTGGCGGAACTCGCACGGGCGGACGAATGGGCATTGCCTGCCTCCGAACTGGTGCCAGCCAAGGTGCCTGTTGATGCCAAAGCGCTGAACGAGACCGAGATCGCGGACGCAGAAGTCCGGATGTCGTTTGCCGTGTTGAAGTATGCACGTTTTGCGCGCGGCGGGCGAATCCCAGAGCCCAGCAAGCAATTGGCGACCTACATTGATCGCGCGCCGCAATTGGTCGACCCCAAAGTGGTGCTGGAGACGATCGCGGCAGCGGAGAAGCCGGATCAAGCGTTGGCGGGGTTCAACCCTAAGCATCCAACGTTCGAGATTTTGCGCAAGGCGTATAACGAGGCGCGGCTGGCAAAGGCTGCCGGACAAGAGATCGCGAGTTTTCCGTCGGGACCGAGTCTTAAGCCCGGTGGCCAGCATCCACACGTAGCGCTCGTGCGCCGCCAGCTGAAAGTAGCTTTGCCGGAGGTGGACGGCGTTGCCGGTGATCCGTTGGTGTATGATGCAAAACTCGTTGAAGCCGTGATTGCGTTCCAGGTCGCCAGTGGTCTTGAGCGACCAGACGGGATCGTGGGTTCAAAAACGAGGACGGCGTTGAACCGTTTGACACCGCCGAGTGCGCGCAAACTGTCAGCGAACATGGAGCAATGGCGGTGGATGCCGGACGACCTTGGCGCAACGCACATCGCGGTCAACATTCCAGAATTCACGCTGCGTATGGTGCGCGATCAGGCGCTGGTTCATACCGAACGTGTCGTGACGGGGCTTGTCACCAATCAGACCCCGCTGTTTTCGGAAAAGCTGGCAACCGTGGTGCTGCAGCCGGATTGGGTTTTGCCGGAAAGCATCAAAGTTAACGAAGCAATCCCCAGTCTGCTGAGTGGCGGCGGGATGTTCTACAGCAGCGGGCTGCGGATCAAACGGGGCGAGAAAGCGGTCGATCCACGGTCGGTGGATTGGTATTCGGCCAACGTCAAAGCGTACACGTTTTATCAGCCGCCGGGCGCTTCGAACGCACTTGGACAAGTGAAGTTCCTGTTTCCCAACAAGCACGCCGTCTACATGCACGACACACCGTCGAAAAAGCTGTTCAACAGTTCATCGCGCGCCTTCAGCCATGGATGTGTGCGGGTTCGCGACCCGGTCAAACTCGCCGAACTCGTTCTCGGCCAGGACAAGGGCTGGGAGGCAGCAAAGGTGCGAAATCTGCTCCAAAACGGACCGGAAGACAACAAGGTCGTGCTCGACAACAAGGTGCCGGTTCACTTCACGTACTTCACGGCGGCACCCGATGCGACCGGCCAGATTCGGACCTTTGCCGACATTTATGGGCATGAGCAGCGGATCGCATTAGCACTCGAAGGCCGGTGGGGAGAAATCGACATTCCCGGAGATCATCTGGCGCCCATCGAAGATCGGGAATTCGAGTATCGGGCTATCGCTGTCGAACGGCGGCGCGAACGCGAGTACCAGCAGCAATATTATTATCAGGCCAAAAAGGACCCGATCGGGAACATTTTCAAAGACCTTTTTGGCGGGTTCTTATGGCCGGGGTCTTGCGGCTATTCTGAGGGTTGACTGGATCCCAGCCTTCGAGCCTGTGAAGAAATTCTGCCAATTCCAGATGAATTGTGATTCCTTGATGGGGTTGGCGGGAGGGATGACGATGGCGGACGAGCAGAGCAATCGGGGCAAGGCG